>ERZ1370068.7138-contig-6074_pt1 | contig 93867 bp, 139 predicted proteins | sample MGYA00561227_ERZ1370068 | MGnify/ENA primary metagenome ERZ1370068 (study PRJEB38410, sample SAMEA6850437) | metagenome | study: Metagenomic assessment of the ecological functions of the soil: analysis of the soil microbiota associated with the... | reverse complement strand
AGTTACACATGTATTGCTAATTTCTCGCCGACGTGGCTCACTGTATAAAAAATATAAAAACTTTAGTTTGAAATAGAAAAATAAAACTTTGATTCACACTAGAGTCAGAAAATACGGCATGCTCGTTGCGGCCGGAGAGGACAAAAGAGCAATCCATCCGCGGAAGGACATTTCGAGTGAGCGCATAAATGCAATAATGGCTGGGGCGCAATTCAACTTATCGTGCTTCAGTTCAAGTTTCTTTCGTGATCTGAAAAAATCCTAACTGTTTCAAGCCTTATACTCTCGTAGCTCACGAGAAAGTAGTCGTGGCATAACGCTTGCTCAAGACAACGCAAAACAAGCAGTTCAACAATTTTTTTCCAGAGTGACTAGCGAAGGAGCTTCTATGAAAATGGTTGAAGCGATTGTGAAGCCGTTCAAACTCGACGAGGTTAAAGAAGCACTGACCAAAGCCGGGTGTACAGGGGATGACGGTGGAAGAGGTCAAAGGGATTCGGTCGCCAGAAGGGACATACCGAGCTCTATCGTGGCGCTGAGTACTCGGTGGATTTCTTGCCGAAGGTGAAGCTTCAGATTCTCGTCCCCGACGACAAAGCAGCGAAGGTCGTTGAGGTAATTACCGACAGTGCGCGAACGGGAAAGATCGGTGACGGGAAGATTTTGTGACGCCAGTTGAGGAAGTGATTCGTATTCGCACCGGGGAAAAAGGGGAAGATGCGATTTAAGAGAACAGACTAGATAAAAAGGGGAGGCGGTCGAAATCGAGGAAAATAGAAAAAGAATCATCTTTGCGTCCTTGGTCATGGACCCTGACATGCGCCTTTGATTGCTGGGCTGGTCCCAGCGCAGGAAGGCCGCCACAGCGTGGGGCAGAGCCCGCAAAAGCGAGTTCGGTTGCGGTTGCACCGGACGGCGCAGCACCGGCCGGCTGAAGCTGCCGACACTTTACTCGCAAACTAATGATGATCCGAAGAAACCGCCTGTATAATGGATCCAGATTTGGCGGCACAGGGCGTATGGGCGACGCCTGCCGGCGCAGACGGCAAGGGCGACATCCCGGAGCAGAAATTGTCGACTCAAGACGTTTACTGAGCGATCGGTAGCCCGCACAATCTATGTTTTCAATTAACTTCGCAGTTTCTCCCGTCACCGGCTTTTACAGGCAACCATGCAGCAGGCAGGTGGCTGATGCCCGTGGAATGGGTCTCTGTCGCAAAAAGAATAGCGCCCGCCACATCCGCGATGAATTGTTGATTTACCCACTGGGTGGTCGGATTTCGTATCGCTTGACCGCCCCGGGATGGGGAACTGGTAACGGACCCAGCCGCCCGGCTGGTATGTCGCTTGGTCCCGCTTCTCAGTTGGAACAGTGCAGCATCGGCATCGGCGTGCGCTGGCGGTGACGCGGGCTGGAAAGCCACCGGGAGCAGGCATTTACCTACGGGCCTGCTGGAACGACTTGCTTGGTTCTGGAAAGCATAAACGAGATGCTGCCATCATGGTGTTGTTCTTTTTATGATGTCTCATGTGGACACCACCGCGACGATCCCCCCGCGGGACGGCGCAACAGCTGAGTGTTGGTCGCGGAAGAACTTCGTTCTGTATGGCTTTGCGGCGTTGCTCATTGCCTACGCAAATTGGGTTTGGGGTGGCCGTCGCTCAGGTGGCATCAGACCACCGGGGGGATTGTCACGGAGCGCAGCAGATTTCGCGGGCTCAGGTGTCGTCCATATGTTGATAATTCACTGGGCCTGCGGAGTCATGGTGCGATTGGCCCGCGCATCGTGGGATGTGATGGCTATGGCAAACCGAGCTGCATAAAGCAGGTCATAACGTGTGGATGGCGGTGGTGCTTGGCAGGCTGATTCATTTTAGTTTGCTGGCTTCAATCCTGGCTCGACCTCCAAGTGGATACTGACCTGGTGATAAGCTTCATCGTGTCGGAACATTGATGTTTGGGCAGAGTTTCAACGCGCTTGCCCGTAAACGCGTTTTACGCTCTGGGGCCAAGGGGTCTCAAGCCCGATACCACAACACGATGTGCAACGGGATGCGTTGGCGGCTGGTAGCGATCACCGCCCCAGGCAAGTTCACTGGTGTAAGATCTGGTGTGGTGGGCGTCGCCACAGTCTGGGCGCGTGGCGCGGTGCCGTCCATCAGGTTCAGCGTTTTCTCTTCTGAGGCGCGCGCGGCGCAGATTGATGATCCGCTGGGCGATATCCGTCGGGTACCAGAATGGCCTCTGGGGCGTTTTATCGGTCGGTAGTGACTTTGCATTAACGTGTACGGTGCGCCAGGGTGAACGGCGCGTGGTCCGTGAAGATGGTCAAGCTTTATGGTTCCGATGGCGTGCGGGCTGCTCACGGGATTGCCCACGGTGCAGCTAATCGACGCTGGTGGTTTCGTAGCTGTAGGTCTTCGGCTTTGTGTGGCTTATGTGTGGTTCAAGGTAAGTGATCTCATCACCCCGATCCGCGTTGCAAAGAGACGGAGACTGAGGGGCCAGATTGCCCGATGCAAGTGTGCCCATATCCTGACTAACCCACCCGTCGGGAATCGGACCAGCGGTCGGCGCCAGTTCTACAACCGCCGAGTTGCACGCTGAGCAAAGTGCCAGTAGAACAGAACTGATATAGCCGTGGCGTGTGGCGCCACAAGAACCTATTAGCTGATTGGGATAAGGTATCGATCTTCAGATCCCGCTGTTTAACTGACGGGCTGGAACTTCCGATAAAACAGCAAACACCCCTAAGACAAAAGCGACGATCCAACTCCGTTTCCGTTGTGCACCCACAACTCTAGTGGTATAGCGTTGCTCGCGTAATCCAACATCGATCATTTTTTGGCTCAGCTTCTTCGGCTGTTATCGTATACGCGCAGATCTGGTGATAAGCTTCGAGTCTACTAACGCCGTTAAGAATTTTTGTTGGCTAGGATCATAGCAGTGGACGCTTAATGTTTGAGTAGCTCGACAGAACTTCCCGGCCGGAACCGGACCTGCAGGTCACAATGAAGTCGGCGGATTTCCAAACCTGGGAAATAGCTTGCAACATTCGCATCGGGCTGTGGTATAGGGCTCAATAACTGACGGACAGTTCAACTGGGTTTTTATCAGAAGGGTTTTCCTAACGTCTTCGTTACCTTGCTCGGTCATTGTAGCAATGGCCAGGAGGGGAAAAGTGCTGCAAGATGGCGCCTAAAGCGATTGTTAAGCCGTTCAAGTTGGATGAGGTGAAAGAGGCGCTCTACCAAAGCCGGGGATCCAGGGGATGACGGTCGAGGAGGTCAAAGGTTTCGGCCGCCAGAAGGGACACACCGAGCTCTATCGCGGCGCGGAATATTCGGTGGATTTCTCTGCCGAAGGTCAAGATCCAAATTCTTGGTGCCCTGACGACAAAGCGGCGAAGGTCGTTGAAGTTATTACGGACAGCTGCCCGCACCGGCAAGATTGGCGACGGAAAGATCTTTGTAACGCACGGTGGAGTGAAGTCATCCGCATTCGTACCGGTGAAAAGGGGCAAGATGCGATCTGAATAAAACAGGACAAGGATGAGGTTTGCACGGATCTTCAGGGAATAGGTAAGCCCGGCGTAGATCGAGACGTATGTGTTCACGTGCAGTCGCTCGGACACGAAAATTCAAACAGTCGATTAGAATTAATTAAAAGGAGGCAAGGGAACACATGGCAGCTAAGGACGTATTGGATTTAGTCAAGAAGAACAAAGTAGAGATAGTGGATTTCAAATTTGTCGATGTGCCGGGGTTATGGCAGCACTTTTCGATCCCGGCGAGCAGAGCTGACGGCCGGATCTGTTTGAAGACGGGATCGGCTTTGACGGCTCGAGCATTCGGGGATTTCAGTCGATCAACGAGTCCGACATGCTGCTGATCCCCGACCCCGACACCGCCATGATGGACCCGTTCACCGAGCATCCGACGTTGAGCCTGGTGTGCAACGTCATCGACGCCGTGACCCGGGAGTCCTACAGCCAGAGATCCGCGCTATGTAGCCCAGAAGGCCGAGAAGTATCTAAAGTCCAGCGGCATAGCCGATATCAGCTATTGGGGGCCTGAGATCGAGTTTTTCATCTTCGACAGCATCCGGTTTGATCAGAGCGCAGAATCACGGGTATTACTATATCGACTCTGAAGAAGGCTTTTGGAACTCCGGGAACAACGACAAGCCGAATCTGGGCTACAAGATTAGATACAAAGAAGGGTACTTTCCCGTCCCGCCCATGGACCAGTACCAGGACTCTGCGCTCTGAGATGGTCAAGAACCTAGAGAAGTGCGGGATCAAGATCGAAGTGCACCATCACGAAGTGGGCACCGCCGGGCAGACCGAGATCGACATGAGATACACGACGCTCACCAAGATGGCCGACCAGGTGTTGCTGTACAAGTACGTGGTCAAGAACACCGCCCGAAAGCGGGGCAAAGTGGTCACGCGTGATGCCCAAGCCCTTATTCCAAGACAACGGCTCCGGCATGCACACCCACCAGAGCCTGTGGAAGAACGGCAAGAACCTATTCTATGACAAGAAGGGTTACGGGCTGATCAGCGACATGGCGCGGTATTACATTGGGGGTTGATCAAGCATGCCCATGCGCTGTGCGGTTTCATCGCGCCGACGACCAACTCCTACCGAAGGCTGGTGCCCGGCTACGAAGCGCCGATCAATCTGGTGTACTCGGCCCGTAACCGAAGCGCCTGTGTTAGAATCCCGATGTATTCGACCAGCGAGAAGGCCAAGCGGCTCGAATTCCGTACTCCCGATCCGAGCTGCAACCCGTATTTTGCCTTTCCGGCGATGCTGATGGCGGGGCTCGATGGGGTTCGAAACAAGATCGAGCCGCCCAAGCCCATTGATAAGGACCTATATGAGTTGGAGCCGGAGGAAGCGGCCAAAGTGAAGTCCATGCCGGGGTCGTTGGATCAGGCGTTGGATGCGTTGGAGAAGGATCACGACTTTTTGCTTCGGGGGATGTGTTTACCAAGGATGTGATTGAGACCTGGCTCGACTACAAGCGCAAGAAAGAAGTTGATGCGATCCGGCTCAGACCCCATCCCCATGAATTCGCCCTGTACTTCGATATCTAAAGGGCGCAGCAGACGGGGGCCTGATGGACGAGGTCCTAGTTTTTCAGCACGACCCGTTTGAGGATCTGGGTTTTTTGCCGAGGTATTGGAAAAGCAGGGGACGAGTTTTCGGACGATCCGGCTTTTTCATGGCGAGGTGCCTGCTGAGGACTGGGAGCAAACCAGCGCTCTCATCATTCTCGGCGGGCCGATGAGCGTATCCGACGAGGAACAATATCCGTTTCTTCGTTGGGAAAAGACCATCATCCGAGCGGCCATAGACGACGCAGTACCTCTATTGGGAGTCTGTTTGGGTGCCGCAACTCATTGCGGCTGCTCTCGGCACGGCGATTCATCACGGACCGGTGAAAGAAATCGGCTGGTATCCGATTTCAATCACGCCGCATGGGCAGGTGGATTCGTCGCTCGGTTATCTTCCCGAAAACGCTGTGGTGTTTCAGTGGCACGAAGATGGTTTCGGTCTGCCTGCCGGCGCGCAGCGATTAGCGTCGTCCACTTATTATGAAAATCAGGCATTTCGCCTGGGCAAAGTATCTATGGCTCCAGTTTCATCTGGAGATGACGTCGGAGATGATTGAACGGTGGATCGATGAACATTCCAAAGACCTCGCCCAGGTTCCTTACATCCATCCGGACAAAATAGTCAGTGATACGCAAACCTACCTGCCCACCTTGAAATATTACGCGGAAAAGTTTCTGTCTGAATTCATCCGCCGCGCGACAAAGACCGAAAAACCTGAAGACAAAAAGGGGACACGCAAAAGTATGAGGAGGGTGTTGGTCATAGACGACCACGTTCCCTCCCGCGACAACCTCAAACGCGCTCTGGCTGCCGGCGGATGTCAGGTTGTCGGTGAAGGAACCAGCGGCAAGGGAGCGGCCCAGTTAGCTTCGGCCACGGTCCCTGATGTGATTTTGATGGCGGTGGGCTTGTCTGATCTGGACGGGATACGCGCGGCACGGAAGATCATGCAGGAAAGGCCCGTTCCGGTCATTCTTGTCAGCAGCCACTATGACGCCGAAACCGTCGAGCGGGCCAAGCTTGCCGGCGTCATGGGCTATCTTCTCAAACCCTCCGAGACGGTGAGCTGCTACCCACAATCGAAATTGCAGTGGCTCATTTCCAAGAGTTTGTTGCACTCCAAAAGAAAACGAGAATCTCAAGAAGACCCTCGAGGCACGTAAGATCATCGAGCGCGCGAAAGGGATCTTAATGAAAAGCAAAGGACTTTCAGAGGCGGAAGCCTTTTCCTTAATTCAGAAAAAGAGCATGGATTTGCGTAAGCCGATGAGCGAAATCGCTCAAGCGGTGATTCTAAGTGACGAGCTCTCGAAAGCGAAGCACGACTAGTGCCCTATCCCGGAAGTTCATCACGGCCTCCCTGTTCGTCATTACCGCGAAAGCGGTAATCCAGTCTCTCTTGTGTTTTCTGGATTCCGGCTCGCGCTAGCTATCGCCAGCTTGGCCGGAATGACGGCAAACTTTTGTTGCGAATTTCGGAGACACCGGGTTAGCGAGCTGCGCAGTGCCGCAAAGTTCGATGCTGAATTTCCGGGCAGGGTGTGATTCTTTGATGCGCAATCAAGTCGAGACTAGGAGAAATAACACCGTAGCTAAGAAGTTTTTTCCCCAGATAACTGTGGCATGACCGTTGCTCTTTAAGTTGTTAGCAGCAACGTTGCTCATCGGTCGAGCAAAGGCGCTCATCGTTCACGCGGTGGAGCGCCTTTGTTTTTGGTTGATAAGGAGGTCCTTATGGCTCGGCGTCACGAAAAACAATGACCGGAAGAATATTCGAGAACATCCTCTTTTTGGAAGAAGTTTTCGGTGACAAAGCTGATGCGGATATCCCGGACGTACCCGTGCTCGAGTTGGCGAGATGTTTCGAACTATCTCACCCAAGGACCTTGCGCGCTACCAGAGGACGTCAGAAGTCTTGGCCGCTTTGGAAATAGAGCGGGTGAATTACCGTATCACCGAAGTGAATGATTGGGTAATCGTCCACCCGTCAGGCAAAGCCCAAAACAACGAACCCTTTCGGGTGAAATATCTTTTCCATCGGTGGCTCACCAAAAAAGGTATCCGGGTCATCGTTAATCTGAAAGAAATCTCGCAGTTCGGAGTGTGGGAAATGGGACTTCTCACTTCCTTCAAAAAGGAGGTGGGTCAACGAGATGGAATTCTGCGCCTCTGTAACCTGAGTCCCTGCCTGCAAGGCTATTTTCAAAACGACCGCTTTGCTGAACAGTTCGAGACTTACCGTGATCTTGAGGGCGCCATGGAGAGCGAATCCAAAGCTTTTAGAGAGTCGATCAGAAGCGGCCTGGAGATTTTCTATCAAAAGGCTGAGGAGCGTTGATTGATTGTGCACTATCGGTTCACTGCAGGTGCCGAATATTGAACAAGATCGAAGAGTATAAAAAGAAAAAGACGGACTGGATATCCTCCCGGAGGTTCCGCGCTATGCTGCGGAAGGCTGGGAAGCGATAACTAATGCGCTGATCGTCGTGGATGAGTAGTGCGATTGGGTCGAGAATTGCACTGGCTCAACGAGACTGTCATCGATGATCGGTCGGGAATTGTGAAAGTGCTGGAAAACTCAGCGGAACTCGTGATTCGATAAATCCAGCATTGAATTGGTAATAAGGGATTGCCTGAATCTTAGTCTTTGCTGTGGCTAATATTTGAGCATTTGTTTAATTTTGTGACACCTGCAGTCTGAAATAATTTTTCTTAAGCGGACTCTGCGTGGCATTCTAAGTTGCTTAACTAGCACAATGTTTTTCTTGATGTTAAACACGACGAACTAATTGCAGTCACAATTTTTGAGGAGGTTGAGAAGATGAAAAATGTATTGGTGATTTTGCTGTGGTTCTTCAGTCTGGTCTTTTCGCTCGCACCGCTCTATGCGGCTGAACCAGAACAGAAACCAGCGGCGACGGAACAGAAACCGGCCGAGCCAGCGGAGAAGCCTTTGGAGCCGGGCTGGCTGAGTTTAGACAGCAGTGTCGGTGTCGCGGACAGTTGGATCGCGCTTAATAAGGCCGCTGTGGAAAACGCTCTGGGGTTCAGCATCGGCGGGTATTTGGACGCGAGCTATCAGTGGGGTTCTAACCACCCGAAAAATCCAGCCCAGATGAGCGGTCGTTATTTCGACCAAGGACTACAATAAGGTCGACTGGAATGATTTCCATCTCGTAATAGATAAACCAGAAAAGGACTGGGGTGTTGGTTTCCATGTATCCGGTGATTTCGGCCTAACTGGAAAGTTGTTGCGGCAAGCCACATTGTGGGGAAAAGTTTTGCATAAGGAACCGTCAGCCGAGTTGCGTGAGTCCTACATCACGAGCGACCATTCCTCTCGGTGAGGGAATTCAATTCAAGGGCGGTTTGTTTGTGACACCCCTGGGAGCGGAAATCCTCCTAAACCCAGGAAGTTACAACGACGAAATTTCCCGATCGTTTGCGTTTAACTATGCGATCCCCTTGCGTAACCTGGGCACTCTCTTTACCTACCCGGTTCTCAAGACGCTTAGCGTAAGCGGCGGATTAGTGACCGGCTGGGATAATCCTCGTGATAACAACGGTTCGCCATCGGGTTTGTTCGGGGCTGAACTTTACTCCTAGCGACTGCTTTCGCGTTGGCAAGCAATATCGATCGTCGGCCCGGAACAGACGCGTAACACCAACAATGTACGATTTACCTGGAGCAACGTCGCCACGATCAAGCCAATGGATCCTCTGACCGTCTCTTTGGAATACACTTTCGGTACGGAGCAACAAGCGTCGACGCCGACGGGCATTAAGAACGCACAGTGGTACGCCTTCGCCGGTACTGGAGTTTGGAGCTGGACGGACCGCTTCAGCACGGCGCTCCGAACGGAGCTGTTCTTAGACGAGGGAGCGTCGAGGACTCAGCGGCTTGGCAGCGACCAAGCCTATATTCAACGTTGCCCTCGGCGAAGTGACGTTGGCGGCAACCTACAAGTTCACCAAAATGTTCCTAGGGCGAGCGGAGTTTCGACAAGACTGGGCCAATCGATCCGTTTTTAAGAGAGCGAGCAGCAGCGCCGATCCCAATCAGACGACCTTGGAATTGCAGCTGCTCTATCAATTCTAGCGCAATCGCGAGACCGGTTTCGTAGGCGGGGAGGGAGACGGAACGTTTCCCTCCCCGTTTTTTTGGAATGCACTCCTGGATGACGCTCGGTTCCTTTCCTTCATTTAGATCTCAAACACCCTTGTTACGGAGAAAAGAATCGTCTTGAGGACGCAAGGCCGGAACGGATTTGCGCTCGGGCGTCGGGCCAATCCATAGTAGCCGATCACTTCGTTCTATTGACACCGGAAGACAATTGGCTTAGCTGTAATGCCAAAACGGCCGATGTACGGAAGCCGAATGAAGTTGGCTACGAAGGGTTAGAAGCGAAAGGAGTTGCCGTGAAACTTTTCATACGCGTAAAAACGATCGTCGCGACTGTCGTACTGCTCATTTTCCTCGCCCCTTACGTGTTCGCGGCGCAGCAGGAGAGTCCACGAACAGGAGGTGAGCTGGTTTTTGCCGTGGGCGGCACCCCGCCGTCTTACGATGGTCACCGCGAAACCACGTTTGCGATGCTCCATCCTATCGCACCGCACTACAGCACGCTGCTTCGGTTTGATCCGCAAAATTACCCAAAGATCGTCGGCGATGTCGCCGAGAGCTGGACCATCTCTAAGGATGCGCTCACTTATACCTTCAAGATTCGAAAGGGAATTCAGTTTCACGATGGCAGCGTACTAACCGCCAATGACGTCAAGGCAACCTACGACAAGATTATTTTTCCGCCCGAAGGGGTGGTGAGCGCGCGCCAGGCCACCTACAGGGTCGTGGACAAAGTGGAGACTCCGGACGCGCAAACGGTAGTCTTTCGTTTGAAGCATCCGTCAGCATCTTTTCTCGCCAACCTGGCGTCGCCATGGAACTTCATTTACAAAGCCGACATCCTGGCTAAGGACCCGCGCTGGTATGAAAAGAACATCATGGGGACAGGGCCGTTTACTTATGTCGAGTACGTAGCGGGCTCTCACTGGGTGGGAAAGAAGAATCCGAATTATTTCATGAAGGGAAGACCATATCTCGACGGCTATAAAGCAGTCATCATCCGGGACACCGCCCCGCGCGTAGCTGCAGTACGTAGCGGGCAAGCGCTCGTCGAATTCCGCGGCTTCAACCCCGCAGCACGCGACGACATCGTAAAAACCGCGGGGAACCAAGTGGTGGTGCAGGAAAGCCCGTGGGTCTGCAATCTCACCGTCACGATCAATAACGAAAAAACCGTTCGACGACGTGCGAGTTCGACGCGCTCTCACTCTTGCGATCGATCGGTGGGGAGCATCGAAAGCGCTGTCGCAGATCTCGGTGATGAAGTACGTAGGCGGGCTTTTACGGCCAGGCTCCGAGTTCGCCATACCTGAGTCGGAGCTCGTCAAGCTCGCCGGATTTGGAAAGAACATCGAGGCGTCGCGCAAGGAAGCGAGACAATTGCTTAAAGAAGCCGGAGTGCCTGAGGGTTTTTCTTTCACGCTCAAGAACCGGAACGTGAGAGAGCCCTATGAAGTGACCGGCGTCTACGTCATCGATCAATGGCGTCAGGTCGGACTCAACGTAACTCACGTTCAGCAGGAAGAGGGGGCTTACTTCAATGATTTTCGCCAGGGTAACTACGACGCCGGGATCGATTTCTCCTGTGATTTTATGGACGACCCGGATCTGCAGCTCTTCAAGTTCGTGAGCAGCGACAAAAGTCCCGTCAATTACGCGCGATACAATGACAGCGTGTTGGATGACCTATACGATAAGCAGAGCCGAGCCACAGACCCTAAAGAACGCCTGAAGCTCTTGAGGCAATTTGAAAAGCGCGTTATCGATGAGAAGGCCTATCAGTTCCCCCACCCTCTGGTGGCAGCGCATCGTGCCGCTCTGGACGAAAGTGAAAGGCTGGAAGATCACACCGAGTCACTACGTCAATCAGGACCTACGGGACGTCTGGCTGGCGGAGTAATCAATGCCGAGGACAGAGGATTGAGGATCGAGGATTGCGCTACCCTCTATGTTCTATCTTCGATCTTCAGTCGGCCGTGAGCCATGCGGCAGTACATCCTCAAGCGGCTTTTATTAATGATCCCGACTCTGTTCGGGATTGCCGTACTTATTTTTCTGCTTCTCCGCGTGTTGCCCGGAGACATTGTCGAGCTGAAATACGCCGGCAGCGGATCCTATGCACCGAAGGAAGCGCTCGCCCGCGAACGCGCGCAACTGGGTCTAGACCAGCCTATCTGGAAACAGCTCATCACCTGGATCGTCGGTATCCCCCGCCTGGACTTCGGCACATCCATGTGGACGGGACAGCCGATCACCCACGAGATTGCTATTCGACTTGAGTTGAGTATCGAGCTTGCCTTGATGGCGACGTTCGTCGCGGTCCTGATATCGATTCCCCTCGGGGCGCTTGCGGCGGTGAAGCAAGACACGTGGATCGATTACATCGTGCGGATTTTCTCGATCGCCGGGCTGGCCATTCCGTCTTTCTGGCTCGGCATCGTCATCATTCTCACCTTCGTCATTTATTTTCGCTGGTTGCCCCCGCTAACCTTTACTTCGTTCTGGGTCGATCCGAAGGCGAATCTTTCACAGTTAATCTGGCCGGCCCTGGCGGTCGGTTACCGTTATTCGGCCGTGGCGACGCGTATGACGCGCTCGGCGATGTTAGAGGTATTGCGCGAAGACTACATCCGCACCGCGCGGGCAAAAGGGTTGTGGGAACGGGCTGTTGTCATTCGCCATGCGCTCAAAAACGCGCTGCTGCCGGTGATTACCGTAATCGGACTTGAGTTTGCGTTTCTCGTCGGCGGTCTGGTGGTGACCGAGCAGGTGTTCAACTTGAACGGTATCGGCAAGCTCTTCGTCGAAGCCATCAGCCAGCGGGACTACACGATGGTACAAAGTCTGGTTTTACTCACTTCGTTTGTTTTTATTTTCGTAAATTTTCTCGTTGATTTAATAAATGCCTGGTTGGATCCGCGCATTCGTTATCAGTGAACGATGCTAACAGGGGAGAGGTTTAAGTAAGTTCAAAACGTTCAAACGGTTCAAGTCGTCAGACCATGTTGAACCATCAAAAGTTTGAGCGAGCTGTGACATGGCAAGATCTAGCAATAGGATCTTTAGGTCTCCGGTTGTCTCTCGTCTTGATCAGTGGTTTGAGGCGTCTTTCCGCTTTACTTGTCAGCGCCCTTTAGGTGCCGTCGGCGCGGCCATCATAGTCATAATGATCGCGGCTGCTGTTCTTGCGGGTTTCGTTGCACCGTACGATCCGTTAACGACGGATTATGCTAGCATGCTACAGGCACCGAGTTCATTTCACTGGTTCGGAACGGACTCTTTCGGTCGGGACGTATTCACCCGTATCATCTACGGCTCGCGGACTGCTTTGTGGATCGGGTTCGCGTCTTCCTTCCTGGGGGCAACGCTGGGAGGAATTATCGGTGTCACGAGCGCCTATTTCGGCGGCAAGATCGATCTCGTGCTCCAACGTTTCATGGACCTGCTTTTGTCGTTTCCATTGGTCATTTTGGCCCTTGTGGTTGTTTCGTTGCTGGGTTCGGGAATGACGAATGTCATCTTCGCCATCACGGTTCCCATGGTGCCGCGGTGCGCCATCGTCGTCCGCAGTAGCGCCCTCGCTGTGCGTGAGATGCCGTTTGTCGAAGCCGCGCGCGCTCTCGGCTTCGGTCCGCTGCATATCATTCTCCGTCACATGCTGCCCAATGTCATGGCGCCGTTCTTGATTATGCTCACAGCCTTTCTTGGTCAAGCGATCCTCTTGAAGCGTCGCTTTCTTTCCTTGGCCTGGGCGTGGCGGAGCCGCAAGCTGCTTGGGGTCTCATGCTGCGCGGTGCCGCCGTTGAGTTCGCTGAACGCGCGCCCTGGATGGCTATCTACCCGGGCATCGCCATCAGCCTATCAGTCTTTGCCTTTAATCTTTTCGGCGACTCGTTGCGCGACGCGTTGGATCCGAAACTGCGTATCTGACAATCATCAAATTGAATCGTCGGGCAGGCAACGCATCACGCTCAGTCGCTATAGCGTAGGGAATCTTGTTACCCTGTGAAAAGGAAAAACGGTCAGAGCCATGAGCCAGTAAATGAGGAACCGATGCCAGCATTGAGAAAATTTTCCATCGTCGTCCGTACTTTTGTGGGGAATGGTCATTATTGCCGGCGCCTACTTCGCTTATCTGAGAGCGCCTGATTGGCTCGGAGAGGAACCAGATCCTCGTTCTCAGGAGTTTTTGGCTAAGATCGCCGCGGAGATTAATCGATCGATACCGGTAATGATCGATCAAGAAACCGAGCTCATGCCCGCGGTCGGCGCGCCAGGGATGCTTAACTACAACTATCGTCTGGTGAATGTGTCAGCCGCGCAAGTGGATCACAACAAATTCGCGTCCGGGGCGAAAGAACGATTAAAAGAGAGTGCCTGCAACCGGCCCGAAACTCGGGATAATTTTCTAAAAAGGGCGTGACCTTGCGCTACTCTTATTTCGCTAAGGACAAACAACATATCGCAACCATCGATGTGACGCCGGCCGATTGCGGATTTTAAAGGTGCCGCAACGCGGTACGTAGTTTCAGTGAAAGATCCTTCACTGCGTCATCAGGATGACAGTCTCCGGAGAGACTGTCATTTTAGTATCTCCTTTGCCTTCGGGATCAGCAGCTTATCTAGATTGAATACCTCTCGGACGTTGCGTTCGAGTTCCGCGCCATCGAGTGGGTTGATATCCAATTTTGCTTTCGCAGCTTCGGCGAGGAATTCCGGGTCTTTCATAGTTTGCATGAAGGCGTTTCGTAAGGTTGCAACCTGCTCCTTAGGAGTCTTCGGAGGCAGGACGTACGGGCGAGCCGTCGGACCCACGCTGTGAACCAAGGCGTTAACCAGCCTTTTAGCCTCGTCGGTCTTGGCGTAGTCGATGGCTAGCGGCACATTGGGAAACTCGGGATGTCGTTTGGCAACGGTTTGTAAGACAATGACCAGGTTACCCGAGTCTAACTCGTTGCGCCACGTTGCTCTGAAAGATTCCAATGAATTGCACACGCCTTGAACTTCACCGCTGTTAAACGCCAACCTGACGTCGGCCGTTCCCTTAAAACCTGTGACCAACTGCATGGGCAGTCCAATCGTGGCCGCTAGAACCTTGGGGATATCGTCGGTTGCCGAGCCTACGCCAACACCGCCAAGCTTAACTACCGTTTTGGTAGAGAACCACTGGTCCATGCTGGTAATCCCGGTTGCCTTGGATATTCCCAAAGCATAGTTGTCCTGTGTCGGGACGCCAATATACTCAAACCTTCGGGCGTCGAACTCGATGCCGGGCTTCTCCAGGAGCTGCTGCAAAAAGAGTCCCCCGATGAAATGGCCGATGGTCAATCCATCCGGTTTGGCGATCTTGTACATGTAGTTGGCTGAAATGAGAAAGCCGGCCCCCGGCATATTGTCCACGACAAACGTTGGATTTCCCGGGATGTGCTTACCCATGTGTCGGGCTATGGTACGGGAGTAGGTGTCGTAGCCACCGCCTGCCGAGGCACCGACGATTATCCTGACAGTCTTGCCTTTGTAAAAGGAGTCCTGTGCCTTTGCCGGGTTTGCGGACAAAAGCAAGACTAATACGGCAGCCGCGAGATGAGCGAGGCCTTTGGTCATAATTTCCTCCTTAGACTGTAGCCAAGCGTGTTGGCGAACTTTATTTCAATATTTCTTTCAGCTGGTTTAGCAACCCCGGTTCCATCTTGAAGAGGGAAGCAATGATCTTTTCCACCTCTTCGCCGATTTATTAGATCGCTATTAATATTAATCAAGACAGGCTGTCAACGGTCGCTCAGCAGAAGCGTTCGCAATTCTTCCTCCCACGAACGGCTGCCGCCAGCGTCCCATTGGCAATGAAGATCGCGGATTTGTGCCGGTTCAGTGAAGTTTGGTAACTCCGCGAGGGCCAAGGCAAGAATCTCTTCCTGCTTTCGATGGTCTCCGGGTGGCCAAAGGTGCGACCGACCGGATGATCAACAAAAACGGCCCGCGGAGGCGGGACCTTAACCATGATGTCTAAAACCGTTCCAATAACTAGAGTCGGGATGTGATGGCTCTCGATGATATGGGCGATGAGACCGACGGTCTCATGGCAGAATGGTCAATAGGGAACAAGCAAAGCCAGGTCAACGGCGACTTGTTTCAGTTCTCGGGCAATCGCCGGGGCGAGTTCGTTTTCGACCTCGCGATGGCGGCGGACACCGCCCATAAACGAAACGTGAATGGGGACAAGCTTCCACGATTCGCTTTGCAGCGAGACTTGCCAAAGCGACCATGGGAAAAACGATTTCAGGATTCTGGCGTGGCACCGGACCAATGCGCGAGTGGTGATCGATTACAATCTCGCTTCCCTTGGAATCGGACGGAATGAGCCGGTAAGTTAGGTCTTCGCCCGGCGCAAAGGGTTCCTGACGGTTGAGCCGCAAAGCCGCACTGGTCAAAAGTGCCACGCGTGACTGGTTCACCGGCTTTTTACCGCGCACCACGACGGGTTCGATGGCGCGACCAAAACCCGCGGCGGCTTGGACGCTGATGACTGTGCCATAATAGGTAGATATTCCAGAGCCATTGGTCAGTTATCCTTATCTAGGTAAATTTTGTTGCGAGGGCGCAATGAAGTCCTAATTATTGTACTCGGATATCGCGAGTCAACCTTCGGGTGGTCTGAGTGATTTGTGCATACGGATGTGGTAAGCAAAGATCACGTATGGTCGATGTCGCTGCCAATTACCGTAAGGTCATCGATCGAATCAGCGAGGCAGCGCTAAAGGCTGGCCGGAATCCTCGAGAAATCAAACTTTTGGCGGCAGCGAAATCGCAGAGCGTCGAGTTGGTCCAGGCGGCGATCGCAGCTGGCGTACGGCTGATCGGTGAGAACTACGTGCAGGAGGCCGAGAGTAAAAGGCAGGTCATTTCAGATACTGTCGAATGGCATATGATTGGTCACCTCCAGCGCAACAAAGTCAAGGCGGCGTTAAACACATTCGACCTGATTCAATCGCTGGACAGCGTGGCCCTAGCCTTGGAACTTGATAAGGAGGGACGAAGGAACGGAAAGACGGTTCGTACATTGATTGAAGTCAACCTTGGCGATGAGCAATCGAAATCAGGTATCGGGCAAGATAAAGTTTTGGAGCTCGTGAAAAGAGTAAGTGAATTGTCCCATTTACGAGTCGAGGGATTGATGGCGGTTCCACCGTTCAAAGAGAACCCCGAAGAGATTCGTCCTTATTTCTGCGCACTGAAAGAGCTCCAGATGGAGCTGCAATGCTTGAAGATTCCCAATGGCAGCTTGAATGAACTATCCATCGGAATGACGCACGATTATCCCGTCGCTATCGAAGAAGGCGCAACTATTGTGCGGATCGGCACGGCTCTATTTGGCCCCAGGAAGGCATAGAAATAGCGATGTTTGTCATGGCGAACTTGCTCATTGCCTTGGCCCAAGTTCTGGACTATATCCTGTGGGCCTATTGGTGGATCCTTTTGGGCCGAGTTGTGATTTCGTGGGTTAGCGCCGATCCCGATAACCCTATTGTCCGTTTCCTTTATATGGCGACGGAGCCGGTACTGGCTCGAGTGCGTCGGATGTTGCCGGTTTATGCAGGCGGGTTCGATCTATCGCCGGTCGTGGTTTGGATCGCGGTCATTTTTTGCAGCGTTTTCTGGTTCAGTCACTCTATGATCTGGCACATACGCTTAGGTAGTTAGGTAGGTGTGGGTTCTCCAATGAAATCACTCTACGCTGGGCGGTTCAATGGGAATCCCTAACCGAGGAAGAAATTAATATTCAGGAGGTTTGGAAACGTGAAGATTTTTCTGGCCGGAAACTGGGTGGATAAACCAAAAGCTCGAGGTCAAAAACCCCTTCGACAACTCTGTGATCGATACGGTGCCAAGAGCCGACGCCGCGGATCTGGAGAAGGCGTTGGCTTTCGCGGAGCGCGGCGCCAAAGTGATGGCGAAGCTTTCCAGTTACGAGCGCTGGAAGATTTTGCGTAAAGCGGCAGATCTCATGGCCTCCCGCAATGAAGAGTTGGGCCAGATCATTTCTAAAGAGGAAGGAAAAATCATCGCCGAAGGGCGCGGTGAGGCCAGCCGGGCGGTTGAAACCATGATGGGATCGGCCGAGGAAGCCAAGCGGATTCACGGGGAAACGGTCCCTCTAGACGCGGATCCCACCGGAAGCAAAAAGCTCGGATTCACACTGCGAATACCTTGCGGGGTTGTCGCGGCCATTGCGCCGTTTAATTTCCCGCTCAATTTGGTCTGCCACAAAGTCGGACCGGCCTCTGGCGGCGGGTAACACGGTGATTGTGAAACCGGCGTCGGATACGCCGCTCTCGGCCCTGAGGCTCACGGAGATCTTGCTCGAAGCCGGGACTGCCGCCGGAAGGGATTCAATGTATTACCGGCTCGGGCGGGGAAATCGGCGATACCCTGGTTGCCGATAGGCGGGTGCGTAAAATCACGTTTACCGGCAGCCGGGAAATCGGTGACCGAATCTGCCGTACCGCCGGCATTAAGAAGGTAACGATGGAACTTGGCTCCAACAGCCCGGTTATTGTCATGCCTGACGCCGATCTGAACAAAGTAGCCGCCGCCATTGCTATGACTGGATACGGGAACGCCGGCCAGACTTGTATTTCCACGCAACGAGTACTGACGGCGAAGAAAGTCTACGGTGATTTTCTCGGCGCGCTCAAACCCAAGGTCGAAGCATTGACTACTGGCAATCAACTCGATGAAAAGTCGAAAGTGGGACCGATGGTGAAGGAAAGTGAAGCCGTGCGGGTCGATGACTGGATTAAGGAAGCGGTAGCGGGCGGCGCGCGGCTGGTCGCAGGCGGGGGAGACGCGGCGCGATCTATATGCCGGCCGTGGTGGCCGATGTCCATCCGGACATGCGCATTTCCCGCGACGAACTGTTCGGGCCAGCGGTTGCAGTAACGCCGTTCGATACGATTGAAGAAGCGCTCACCTTGGCCAACGACAGCGTCTATGGACTGGCGGCGGGTATCTTTACTGAGAATGTCGAGTGGGCGATGAAATTTGCCCGCGAAGCGGAAGCGGGCAACCTCCACGTCAATTGGGGCTCGCAGTGGCGTGTCGATTTGATGCCCTACGGCGGCCTCAAGGACTCCGGCTTTGGTAAAGAAGGCCCGCGTTACGCAGTGGAAGAGATGACGGAACTTAAAATGATCGTGTTTCACTTGAATAGCTGACAGAAGGCAAAATTAAAAGTAAAAGGTAAAATGAAAACCACGGATTCGCCGGGTTAAACGCTTTGAACGATTTGAACGGCTGGAACCATTTGAACGAATCTAGATTGGATCACGATGAGAACGGACGATCGAAAACCGCGGCAATTGAGACCACTGACGATTACACCCGGCTACTTGAAGACGGCTGACGGCTCGGTCTTGATCGAAGTGGGGATACCAAAGTCATTTGTACGGCGAAGCTCGAAGAGCGCGTCCCGCAATTCTTGCGTAACAGCGGGAAGGGTTGGATTACGGCCGAGTATGGAATGCTCCCGGGCTCTTCTCAGGTGCGCATTGGGCGCGAGGCGTCGCGTGGGAAGGTCGGCGGGAGAACCCACGAGATTCAGCGCCTCGTCGGTCGGAGCCTGCAGGGCGATTGCTGATCTGAAGCGCCTCGGGGAAAAAGACGATCTGGGTCGATTGCGACGTGATCCAGGCCGATGGCGGTACGCGGACGGCGTCGATCACGGGTGCCTACGTGGCGCTTCGGAAGCTGTTGCTGCTTGGCTGACGAAGGGAATTCTCGCTGCAGATCCGATCAAAGATTCGGTTGCAGCTGTGAGTGTGGGCATCATCGACGGCAAAGTTCTTCTGGATTTGTCTTACGAGGAAGACAGCCGGGCCGATGTCGATATGAACTTTGTCATGACCGGCTCCGGCAAATTTGTCGAAGTGCAAGGAACGGCGGAGAGCGCTCCCTTCACCAGTAAACAGATGGAGCGCATGACGGAAATCGCTCAAGAGGGATTCGTGAGCTGCTCAAAGCGCAGAAGAAAGTTCTCGCCTCGATCGCCTGAATTATGATGAATCGTGACTGAGCTGCTCGTTGCTACTACGAATCGAGGGAAATTTGCCGAGGTTGAATCCTCCCTCAAATATCTTCCACTAAAGATTCTCCCGCTGCCGAGTTTGGGAAACTTTCCCGTAGTCATTGAAGATGGCGCTACCTACGAAGAGAACGCCCTCAAGAAGGCAAGGACATTGGCGGAATATTCTGGCTATGTCACGTTGGCCGATGATTCAGGCTTGGAGGTGGATGCGCTGAACGGAGCGCCGGGCATTTATTCGGCCCGTTACAGTGGTGAGGAAGGAAACGATCAGAAAACAATGACAAGCTTCTCGCTGTACTCAAGCAGGTTCCAGATGAAAAACGCACCGCGCGGTTCGTTTGTGTCTTGGCGCTTTGTGGGCCGAAGTCTTCGGGCATGAAGGCATGGACTGTGCACGAGTCCTGCGAAGGACGCATCGCTTTTGCTCCAAAGGGTAGTGGCGGCTTTGGCTATGATCCGATTTTTTTCTATCCGCCGTGGCGAATGACGTTCGGCGAAATCGATCGGGAAACCAAAGCGAGAGTGAGCCATCGGGGAAAAGCATTAAAGAAATTGGCGCGAGGTCTTGCCATCCATCATTGATCTTGGGACAAAACCTTGATTTCAAAGCCTGCCTGTGTAGAATGACTTCGTCATTTGACGGGGCGTAGCGCAGCCTGGTAGCGCACCTGCCTTGGGCGCAGGGGGTCGGAAGTTCAAATCTTCTCGCCCCGACCAGATATACAGCAGTGAACAGTAATCAGTGATCAGTCAAGGTCGGACTGCTTACTGCTTTCTGTTCACTGCTAGCTTTTGAGTTGCGCCAGTAGCTCAGCTGGATAGAGCAACGGCCTTCTAAGCCGTAGGTCAGGGGTTCGAATCCCTTCTGGCGCGCCACCGTGGTTTTTCGATGTGGTGAGTGTAGCTCAACGGTTAGAGCACTGGACTGTGGCTCCAGGGGTTGAGGGTTCAAATCCCTTCACTCACCCCACTCTTGATCGTCGAGGATAGAGGATCGAGAATCGACGATCGCGATCTTCTATCTCGATCCTCGGTTGTGCGAGCATGGGCCGCTAGCTCAGTTGGTAGAGCAGCTGACTCTTAATCAGCGGGTCCGGAGTTCGAGTCTCCGGCGGCCCACCAAATCTCATCAAGCCAGATGTGCTTACCCGTTAGATGGCATTCTCCTGGAATTCTGTTGTTTAGCCTAGTCGGTGGTGAGATAATCGTAGTGACAATTTGTATCATCAGGGCATGCTCTTGGCGCGGGCGGAATAATAATGGCGCTGGATGAAGGAATGACCTACTCGATGCCCCTGGAGGTTTATCTCCAGTCCGCCGTGGTGCGCGGAATCCTCGGTACGAATCAAGATCGTCTGAGTAATTATTTCATTCTTCGAGAAGGGAGACGAGGTATTTTCTCTCAGAGAGGCAACGCTGGAAGATCCGAACCGAAAACCCGTGGCGGTGAGTTCTGACGAGTACCTTATTTATATGCAAGAAGTATTCTTGATCGCGGACCTGAGTCCGCAGTTCAGGTCCGAACGGTCGGGTCTCGATCATCTCTACGTGAAGAAAGAGGCGAGCAAAGCGCTGTTGGGTGTCGGCCCGTTCTGGCTCCGAGGAAATATCCATCTTATACCTGGGAGTGCTATGCATGATCTTTTGATGGCAAAAACCCGCTTCGTTCCAGTAACCGATGCGACGTTGGTTGATCGCCTAGACGTGGGACCGCGCACGTATTTGGTTAATCGAACCAAAATTGGTTTCATCACAGCCGTCGGTGAAGGCCTAGAAGAGTTATAGTCATAGGGAGAAATTTTGGAACCGCACTATCCGACTGAAATTAACCATATCCAAGCGGAGGGCCTCATTCGGATCACTTGGGATGATGGCCACGTCGGAGAATACGCGCAGGAGTATCTGCGTGGATACTGTCCCTGTGCATTGTGCCAGGGACATGGGGTGCAAAGAAATTTTGTTTCCGTTCCGGGGGCAAAGTTGCAGGAGATCCGCCCGGTCGGTAACTACGCCATCGAATTCCGCTGGCACGACGGTCACAGCACGGGAATTTACACTTACGACTACTTGAGATCTCTGTGTCCCTGCAGCAGTTGTAAAGGGCCGCAGTCCGATTGAGCTTAATACCCCCGCTGTTGCGCTTTTGATTGGCCTAAATTCAATTAAATCTTCGGGACCACTTAGCAACTCCGCCTTTGGAGCTATGGGGCAGTCGTTGGCATGAGTGGCGCGCCTGCAAATGTGCGGAAGCTTCCAGGTTGATAACACGATTTGAGGGCGCGGCACTTGACTTAGCATAACCCGTTTTCTACTCTCCTTTTCTGTTGCTAGAGGTCGAAGTGTTTTTAAGTGTTTCAAGCGCGAGAGTGGCGGAACTGGCAGACGCACTAGACTTAGGATCTAGCGGGTAACCGTGGGGGTTCGAGTCCCCCTCTCGCACCAAAATCATAAATAGTCTATGACATTACTAGTGAGATTGAATATTAGTAGTCGAGTGACGGTCACAGCGACGTGGAATCCGCGTATCGAATTTGAATGCAAAGGAAGCGGGATTCCCTTTTGTGATGAGTTATGAAGATAGATATCGATGAAATAAGTCCGGTGCAGCGTAAAATTCGCGTTGAATTGCCCGCGGAAACGGTGGCGAGTGAGTTCTCCCGCGCATACGAAGACCTCCGGCGACGAGTACGGATAAAGGATTTCGCGCCGGCAAGGCGCCCCGGGGTGTATTGCAAGGCATCTACGGTGACGAACTTAAAGGCCAGGTACAGTCGCAGTTGGTCGAGGAATCTCTGGGGGAGGTCATTAAAGAGCGGGGGCTGCAGATTGTTTCCCGACCTGAGATTGAAGCCAATGATCTGGTCGAAGGTAGTCCTTTTTCTTTCTCAGCTGTTTTCGAGATCAAGCCGCCGATCGAAGTCAAAGATTATTTGGGGATCGAGGTCGAGAAGGTCAAACTGGTTGTTACCGATGACCAGGTCGATGAGGCGCTCCGTCGACTCCAGGAGAGTCATGCGCGGCTGGAGCCTGTTGAAAATCGCACTATCGTGCAGCCGGGAGACTTTATCACTTTGGATTTTGAAGGATCCATTGCCGGCAAGCCATTTCAAGGCGGAAAAGGAGAGAACTATTTTTTGGAAGTTGGTGGCGGACAGGCATTGCCGCAATTCGAAGAAGCAGTTATAGGACTGACTCAGGGGGTGCCCACGAAAATTCAAGTAGCCTATCCGGAGAATTATTCAAATAATGAGCTTGCTGGCAAGACCGTTGATTTTTCTGTGGTGGTGCGCGAGATCAAGCAGAAGGTACTCCCGGAGCTGGACGATGATTTCGCCAAAGATCATGGCGAATGCGGTTCTCTAGGCGAGCTAAAAACGGCCATCCGGAAGCGCCTGGAAAATGAACTGGAGCACATTCAACAAGAGGAGCTCAAAGAGCAGATTATTGGTCGTCTTATTGAAACTTGTTCCTTTGCGCCGCCGCCAACGATGGTGGAGCGACAAACCCGCTACCTCATGGAGCGCTATCAGAATCGGGGCATCGGACAAAGCGTTTCGGGACCGCAGACGCCACCTGCTTTGGAAGAAACGAGAAAAGCTCTCGAAGGGCGTGCCCTGCGTCAGGTTCAGGCGACCCTGTTGGTTGAAAAGATTTCTCAGCTTGAAAACATTGGGGTCTCCGACAAAGAGGTTCAGGAAAGGGTTGACAACCTAACGCGGGCCGCCGGTGAAAGGGCAAAAACAGTACGGGAGGCCTACTCTAGGCCGGATACGCGGGACGATTTGCGTGCCCAGATGGTTTTCGATCGCACACTCGGTTTTTGCTCGAACGAGCGCTCATTAAGGAGGTCGATGCGCCCGCCACAAAGGTTGATGAACAAGGTAAAAAGGCTAAAATGCTCTTTGTGGTTGAGGAGTTTCCTAAGAAATGAACTTTATTCCTATTGTCGTCGAGCAAACGGGACGCGGGGAGCGCGCCTACGACATATATTCCCGGCTACTTAAGGATCGTATCGTATTTCTTGGGTCAGTGGTTACAGATGATGTGGCTAACCTGATCACCGCACAGTTACTTTTTCTGGAATCTGAAGATCCCGACCGAGATGTTTTCTTTTATATCAACAGTCCAGGGGGTTCCGTAACAGCGGGCCTTGCCATCTATGACACAATGCAATATGTCCGACCCCAGATCTCAACTGTTTGCGTGGGGCAAGCAGCGAGCATGGGAGCGGTTCTTTTAGCCGCGGGTGCAAAAGGGAAGCGCTTCGCCCTTCCCCACTCGCGCATCATGATTCACCAACCGCTCGGAGGGTTTCAAGGCCAAGCCGCCGATATCGATATCCAGGCCCGTGAGATTCTCCGCATGCGCGAAGATTTGAATAACATCTTAATGAAGCACACGGGGCAAAGTTTAAAGAAAATTGAAAAAGATACGGATCGCGATCTTTTTATGAATGGCAAGCAAGCCCAGGAATACGGGTTGGTGGATGAAGTTATCGCAGCGCGACCGGAAAGCGGCCTCAAGAAGTGAGGAAACTTTAGCGAAGCGGGGGTTCTATGCCAAAGCACGGTGAGACTTCGGGAATCTTGTCTGCTCTTTCTGCGGGAAGAGCCAGGACGAGGTGCGCAAGCTGATTGCCGGCCCGACGGTGTATATTTGTGATGAGTGCATCGATCTTTGCAACGATATCATCGCTGAAGAGTGCGACCATGACGAGACTCTGACGGCGTCGTCCAATGTGCCGAAGCCAGCCGAAATCAAACGGGTATTAGATCAATACGTGATTGGCCAAGAAAGGGCGAAAAAGATCTTGGCTGTAGCCGTCCATAACCACTACAAGCGTATCGATAGTCAGATGGTAACGGGGGATGTGGAGTTGCAAAAAAGCAATATTCTTCTCCTTGGACCGACGGGATCCGGAAAAACACTCCTAGCGCAGACTCTGGCTCGTTTTCTCCAAGTTCCTTTTACCATCGCCGATGCCACCAGCCTGACTGAGGCCGGTTATGTCGGAGAGGACGTTGAAAATATCATTCTTAGTCTTCTCAAGCTGCGGACTACGATGTTGAAAAAGCTCAGCGTGGGATCGTTTATATAGACGAAATCGATAAGATCTCTCGGAAGGCAGACAACCCGTCGATTACCCGAGACGTTTCGGGTGAAGGTGTGCAGCAGGCGCTGCTGAAGATTATTGAAGGAACGATGGCGAGCGTCCCTCCTAAGGGTGGCAGAAAACACCCGCAACAGGAGTTCCTTCAGGTGGACACGACCAATATCCTTTTCATCTGCGGTGGCGCGTTTGTCGGGCTCGAGGACATCATTCGTAAACGGACTGGACGTAAGCGGATGGGATTTGGCGGTGAGCTCGAAGAACGAGATGGGAGAAGAGCCACTGAACTTCTGCATGATGTCCAGCCCGAGGACTTGTTGAAGTTCGGTCTAATTCCCGAGTTTATCGGGAGGTTGCCTGTTATCGCTACGCTAGATGAGCTAGACGAAACAGCCCTCGTGCGCATCCTCAGAGAACCGAAGAATGCGCTGACAAAGCAGTATTCCAAGCTGTTTGACATGGAAAGCGTTCACCTTAAATTTACCGAGGAAGCGCTTCGAGCGATTTCCCGTGAGGCCATGAAACGAAAATCAGGTGCCCGCGGACTCAGGGCGATCATGGAAAATATAATGCTCGAAATCATGTACGATATGCCTTCCCAACCGAACATAAAAGAGGTAGTTATTTCCGAGGACGTTGTAAACAAGAACGAGCTTCCGATTGTCGTATACACCAAGGCTGCGGAGAGCGCTTAGAGAGGAACGGATATGTTATTTCGCAATGATAAAGACAAAAAGACGAACTGGCGAGCGGCGTGACGCGGGTGCCCTTGTTACCTCTTAGGGATATCATCGTTTTTCCTCACATGGTCGTTCCCTTATTTGTGGGTCGGCAGCGTTCCATCAAAGCGTTGGAAGAAGCCACGCAGAAACAAGGACCGATCTTTCTTTCATCGCAAAAGGACGCAAAAACCAATGAGCCGACGGAAGAGGACATCTACAAAATCGGTACCCTGGGCACTGTTGTGCAGATGTTAAAGCTTCCTGATGGCACAGTGAAGGTGCTCATCGAGGGTAAAAGAGGGCCCAAGTTGCACGATTTGTGAATAGTCCGGATTTCTTTTTGGTGGAAGTGGAGGAGGCCCCGGAGATCGTTGAACGCAACACAGAAGTCGAAGCGCTAACCCGTGAGGTCCACTCGACGTTTGAAAATTACGTCAAGCTGAAAAAGAAAATACCACCAGAAATGGTGATGTCAGTCTCTTCTATCGACGATCCCGGCCGGTTGGCCGACACTATCGTGGCGCATCTCGGCATCAAGCTCGAAGACCGGCAAAATCTTCTCGAGACTTTCAACGCCGCAGAGCGACTGGAAAAGGTTCTTGGCCACATGCGTGCCGAGATCGAGATCTTGGAGGTCGAGCGACGAATTCGTTCACGGGTGAAGAAGCAGATGGAGCGCTCGCAGAAGGAGTACTATCTGAATGAGCAGATGCGGGCAATTCAGAAGGAACTTGGTGAGAAGGACGAATTCAAAAACGAAATACAGGAGATCGAAGAGAAGATCAAACAGAAAAAGCTGTCCGCTGAGGCACGAGAGAAGGTGGAAAAAGAACTCAAGAAACTCAAGATGATGTCGCCGATGTCTGCGGAAGCTACGGTGGTCCGAAACTATATTGACTGGATTCTTAGCTTGCCGTGGAATGAGTTTACCGATGATAAACTCGATATTACTGAGGCCGAACGAGTTCTTGAAGAAGACCATTATGGGTTGGAAAAAGTCAAAGAGCGTATCCTTGAGTATCTCGCGGTCCAGAGTTTAGTGGGTAAGATAAAAGGCCCCATTTTGTGTCTGGTGGGTCCTCCGGGTGTCGGTAAAACATCATTAGGACGTTCCATCGCGCGAGCCACGGGAAGAAAGTTTGTCCGTGTTTCATTGGGCGGCGTTCGTGATGAGGCGGAAATTCGAGGACATCGCCGGACCTATATCGGTGCTTTACCCGGCAAAATTGTTCAATCGATGAAGAAAGCAGGATCGAGCAATCCGGTTTTCTTGATGGATGAAATCGACAAGATGTCGACAGATTTTCGCGGGGATCCATCATCGGCCTTGCTCGAGGTCCTGGATCCAGAGCAAAATACCACGTTCAATGATCACTATTTAGACTTGGACTACGACCTTTCCAAAGTGATGTTCATTACCACAGCGAATACTCTGGATAGGATTCCACGCCCGCTGCAAGACCGCATGGAAATCATACGGATTGCCGGTTACACAGAATTGGAAAAACTGAGCATCGCTAAACGCTACCTATTGGAAAAACAGAAAGAAGCCAACGGCCTGAATCCGGACAATGTTACATTTACGGATAATGCTATTCTCGAGGTGATTCGCCATTACACGAAAGAAGCTGGAGTGCGAAACCTGGAGCGTGAAATTGCTGCGATCTGCCGCAAAGCTGCAGTGGAAGTGGTGAAGAAAGACCGGAACGCGCACATTCAAGTCGGCACAAAAAGCTTGCATAAGTACTTGGGCCCCACCAAATATCGATATGGTAAAGCGGAGGCCGAACAGAAGATCGGAGTGACGACTGGATTGGCTTGGACCGAGCTCGGCGGTGAACTTTTGGCTACCGAAGTGACTGTCATGCCGGGCAAAGGACAACTGACTATTACGGGCAAGCTTGGTGATGTCATGCAAGAGTCAGCTCGGGCAGCCATGAGTTACGTGCGCTCGCGAGGGACCGAATTGGGATTGGAAAGGGACTTCTATCAGAAGATCGACGTTCACATTCATGTTCCAGAGGGGGCGATTCCAAAAGACGGACCCTCGGCTGGTATTACGATGGCAACATCACTCGTTTCGGCGTTGACCAAGATCCCGGTTTACAACGATCTAGCGATGACCGGTGAGATAACACTCAGGGGAGCGATTCTCCCTATCGGGGGATTGAAGGAGAAAGTTTTGGCGGCGCATCGAGCGGGCATAAAGAAAGTTCTGATCCCGGCGGAAAACGAGAAGGATATCGAAGAAATCCCTGCCAGCGTTCTAAAAACTGTAGATCTGGAACTAGTTTCTCATATGGATCAAGTGCTGAAGAAGGCCTTGGTTACGGACGATCCAGCGAACCTTTTCAAAAGCCCACTCGATCAGGTTGAGTCCAAGGAAGAACCCCGCCTTTCCCGGGAAAAGTTGACGACGTTCCTGGCCCTGAGATTCTGCCGCAGTAAATCGTTATAGCCGCAATACCGGGTGGTTTGACACCCGGTATTGCGGCTGTTATAAAATCCTATTGCCCTATATTTTTTGGATTGGCAGGATGGTGAGGGGGGACAATGACAAAGGCGGATTTAATCGATTCACTTGCAAAGCGATTTGAACTGCCGCGACAGAGAGCGGAAGAGATTGTCGGCGGACTGTTTGACGATATCTGTGCCGCTTTAAAGAACAGTGAGAAGGTGAATATTTCCGGTTTTGGTACCTTTTCAGTGTCCCACCGAAAGGGAAGGACGGGGAGGAATCCGAAAACCGGCGAAGCCATCGAAATAGCTCCTTCTCGAGCAGCCAAATTCAAAGCGGGTAAAATTCTAAAAGAGTCCCTCAGCTAGATATCATTCAACTTAACGTTGCAACTGGGAACAGCCTAAGGTAGAAAGCTGGACAGTTTGGGTTACAAGGACGGGCTGTAGGCTGGGTGTCTTTTCCTTTGAGAGGGGCGGTTAGCTCAGCGGGAGAGCATCGGCCTTACAAGCCGGGGGTCACAGGTTCAAATCCTGTACCGCCCACCAAACGGTTCGCTGTGCAGTATCGGGGTCGTAGTTCAGTTGGTTAGAACGCCGGCCTGTCACGCCGGAGGTCGCGAGTTCGAGTCTCGTCGGCCCCGCCATTTTCTGTATTGAAGAACAGCTAAAGTTTGCGGAGTCAGTGAACATGAAGATAGCAGAAGCGCTTGCTCAACGGCAATGGTATGTGGTGGACGCTCAGGGAAAAGTATTGGGTCGCATGGCTAGTGAAATCGCGAAGATATTGCGTGGCAAAAACAAGCCGATTTTTACCCCTAACGTCGATGCCGGCGATTTTGTGATTGTCGTCAATGCACGAGGTTTAAAGCTTACCGGGAAAAAACTTCAAAAGAAGGTTTATTATCGCCATACCGAATATCCAGGGGCATCCGCGAAAGAACTGCAGAAAAGATGCTGGAAGAAAAGCCGGAGGATCTTGTTCTGCTGGCCGTCAAGGGGATGTTGCCAAAGAACCGGCTGAGTAGACGGTTGGTCACCAAACTCAAGGTTTATGCGGGCCCTGAACATCCCCACGAAGCACAGAAGCCACAACCTTTGGCGATTGAAGCATAGGAGTACGAGTTCGATGGCTGAGAAGATGATTACTGCAACTGGAAGACGGAAAACTTCTGTCGCCCGCGTTTTTATACGCAGCGGCAAGGTGCAATGTCGATCAATGATCGACCCTTAGAGAATATTTTGGTCGCGAAACAGACCGAATGATTGTACTCCAGCCTTTTGGAGTGACACAGGCCGGAGGCAGTTTTGACGTCGAAGTCAATGTTAAGGGTGGCGGAACTTCAGGTCAAGCGGGAGCCATCCGTCACGGGATTACACGCGCGCTCATGCAGGTAAATTCAGAATTTCGCTCGCCCCTCAAAAAGGCCGGTTTTGTCACTCGTGACCCCGCGCTGTGGAACGTAAGAAATACGGTCGTCATAAGGCACGAAAGCGACCGCAGTACTCAAGCGATAAAGTCTTTGTCTGAGCCGCTAGAGCGGCCCAAAAATCCATTTCGCGGACCCGGCGCAGGTTGAGCTGGGCCGATGTATCTTGATTCGGTTACACCGCGTTTTCGAAAAGGTTACACTAACCCGGGACCTAGCTAGGCTTCTGCTGTGAAGAAAAATAGCCCGATCAATGCGAAGATGCTGTTGGGGATCAGGCGGCAGCCCAAGGGGAAGCGCACCGTTATGGCCAAGAGAAATGCAAAAGGCCGAGAGGACCCAGTAACCAAAGCCGATGAGCATTGCCACACCGAAGCTCAGCGCCATGCTACCGCTCATTTGTCTCCTAAGCGCGAAAGGTATGGCGATCAAAATCATCAGCGGGGAAATCAACGGGAAAGCCAATTTGACCTGTAGATCCACCTCGTAAGGAGCGGCGCTTATCCCCTTGCTCTTCATGTCGAAAATCTGCTTTTGTAAGTCAAAAAGGTAAATTCGTCGGCATCCCGGGCGAGCAGTTTGAGATCCTCGGGGGTTTCTGAAATCGGCGGTGGGACCGCCACCTTTTGATTAGTTACCTTCCCGTCCGGCAAAAATGCCATTCGGTTATTTCGTTGGCTTCCCAACCTCGACCGCTCCAGCGAGCGCTCGGAATCTGCATCAGCCCACGCAGGCTCAAATCGCGATTTAGCAGGAAGATGGTGATGCCTCGTAGAGTGCTTGTTGAAGTGTCGAAGTTATCGATGTTGATGAAACTATCTTCTCCTCTTATCCAGATGTCCGCGGTCCCGAACAGACTTTGCTGCTGTTTGTTTTTTACCGTTTTGAAGATTGTCTGGGCTTGATGGGCAAATGCGGGGACAAGCGTCTCGTTCCAAAAAAGTGCACACGCAGATGAACAAGGAAAGCACCAAGAGAGGAAGCGCGATACGTTGGACCCTAATCCCACTAGACCGCATGGCGGTAATCTCCTGCGTTCGCGTCAGCATTCCAAGACAAAACAACGCAGAAAACAAAGTTGCGAAACCGATCACGCGGGAAATGGAAGCAGGAGCCTTGTAAAGGAAGTAGCGTAGGATGGTCCCGATTGAGGCGCCACTGTCAACAAAAGCGCTGATGCGGTCAAAAATCGACGACGAGATAGAGCGACGTAATACAGATCAGGCTAATGACAAAAACTCGCAGAAATCCCTGTGCTAGATAACGGTCAAGGATACCACCCATAGGAAGAAATCTAACCGTTCCTCGTGCTGCCATCCTTATGTCCTTAGTCTTTGGGGTTGCGCTTAAATCTGATGAAATAGCGACTGGTCAGAGCAAACGCGGTCTCTAGTCCGGCCTGGAACCGCAACGGCGATTCGCGGCATGCCTTTCTAAAGAAGTGAACAGCAACTCCTCCGACGACCAATATTGGGAAGCCAGAGCGCCGGGATCGGGTGGAGAACCCCTTTGTCACCAAGTGCTTTTCCAAGCGAAAGAAACGCATAATAGGTGAGTAGCCAAAAAAAACATAACATAAATCCCCATGAACGGTTAGCTCGAGAGCTTCGAGGCAATAGGGTCAATGAGATGCCCAAGAGGCAAAACACGAACGGAACAAACCCGAAAGATATCCGTTGATGAAATTCCATGCGTTCAGGTATGGTTTTGGCTCCTTGAGCCCCCTTCTCTCGAATGATCCTGAGCAAATGGCGAAGGGACATCTCCTTCGGGCCTGCCTCTTTCCTTTTGACTGGACTTATGAGCTCATCGAGGTCAAGCTTGAAATCGTAGATATTGAAACGAGTTTGGCTAAAACCAGGCCTATTTTTTCCCTTTCGTAGATGGAGCCATCAAAGAGCTTGAGTCCCAAGGTGTTCGTCTCCTCGTCGGTGGTAATGAGCGCGACTTTTCCTAGGATGATATCTTCTCTAACGCCGTTTCGCTTGTCGACGATAAGCACACCTTGGGCGGTGCTACCCGGGGAATAATCTCCTCCAAATAGATAAGAATATTCGGAAAGTCGTCGTTGAAGACCTTCTCCTTTAGAGCGGTTCCGACGCGGCCTTTAGCGATGTTGTAGAGTTCTTTCTTAATGGCCATATTAGCCGCGGGTCGTGCGAACATGGTTAGCAGCCAAGTGATCATAGCGATGATCACGGCGACGATACTGATGGGCCAAAGAATTTGTGTGGGACTGATGCCGGAAGCTTTCATGGCAAGCAGTTCCTGATCGCCGGACAGCCGACCCAAACCGAGGAGAATCGCCAACAAAAACGCCATAGGAACCGTTAGCTCTAAAAAGTCGGCAAAATTAGAGAAAAAAGTTTAGCAGTTTGGATTAGTGGTACGCCGCGGGTTATGACTAACTCGATTAACTTTAAGATGCGGGCAATTAAAAGAATGAATGTAAAGACCAGAAGCCCGAAGAAAAACGGCGGAAGAACCTCGGAAATTAAATAGCGAGTTAGAGTCTTATGTTTCACGATTCTGACATGTTATCTACTGGTTTTGCCTTTGTAAAATCCTTCCATACTATTTTGGAGAGCTGCCATGGATAAAGAGCCGGAATTTCTCTTCGGCATCAATCCCGTGTTGAGAAGCTAAAGGCCGCTCCTCATGACATCTGTGAAATCCTCATTGCCAAAGGCTCCTCTGCCCCGGGTTTACGAGGCGTTGACACGCAAGCGAGGCGTCTCGGGATACGGGTGAAATATTTACCGCCAGATCTTTTGGATCGTTTAGCGGATGGGCAAAGGCATCAGGGAATAGTAGCCAAGGTCGTGGCTTTTTCTTACCTGTCTTTCGATGAATTGCCTAAGGCGATTTCAACAAACTCCGGATTGGTTTGGATTTTGATCCTGGACGGATTGACGGACCCGAGAAATTTTGGGGCTTTAATGCGGACTGCGGAGTCTGTAGGGATTCGTCACGTCCTGATCCCTAAGGACCGCGCCGTGGCGGTGACGCCGACCGTGGTTAAGGCTTCAGCGGGCGCGGCTCATTACCTCAATATTTACCGCACGACTAATCTCAGGCGGGCTATTGCACACCTTAAGGAGCTTGGGTTCTGGATCGTAGGTTTAGACACTAAGGCTCCGGAGGCGATTTACGACAGAGCATATCCGAGGCGGCTCGGAATCGTCTTGGGAAGTGAGGGAGGCGGGATCCGTCCTTTGATTCTCCGAGGTGCGATTATCTTGCATCTATACCGATGGAAGGCAAAATCGCCTCGCTTAACGTTGCGGTCGCCGGAGCCGTCTTTCTTTATGAGTTGCTGCGCCAAGCACGTTCGCATTGACAACGAGGGAACGAAGGGATAATAGGTGTCAGAGATAGGTATTCTTCACCGTTTTGGTTCTTGCCTGTTGACATCGGAAGCCGAAGATGGTTTAAATATGCCGTTTACGAACAGGGAATTAATATTCTCTGTGCCGTCGTTCGCCATAGTGGCTCAGGATCCGTACTAGTATAGGTCGTACATAACCCCGACACCAATTGAGTTAGGATATCGCTTTTGATGGCGCGTGGGAAGACTTCTCGGGCCAGGCTGGCGTAGCTCAACGGTAGAGCAGCTGATTTGTAATCAGCAGGTTGTAGAGTTCAAGTCCTATCGCCAGCTCAGGCAGAAGAGTTGTTTTGGTGGAGAAACATAGATAACGGCGATTGCTGGTTGGAAGGGCAAGGGATAGTGCGGTGTTTAACGAGAAGAGGAGAGGTTCCCGAGTGGCCAAAGGGAGCAGACTGTAAATCTGCCGGCTATGCCTTCGAAGGTTCGAATCCTTCCCTCTCCACCAATTTTGTTTGCGGGAATAGCTCAGTTGGTAGAGCGCGAGCCTTCCAAGCTCGGGGTCGCGGGTTCGAGTCCCGTTTCCCGCTCCAATTTGCTTTATGACTGTGATGGCGGACAACAGATGGCCGGATAACATTTCCATTTGGCGAATTGAGTCATATGCGACAAGCCATCGACTGGTATGCCCAGGTAGCTCAGTCGGTAGAGCACGTCCTTGGTAAGGACGAGGTCGGCGGTTCAATCCCGCTCCTGGGCTTTCGTCCAGATTAGAGGTTACGCACAAGACTTAGGAATTCAAATAAATCTGTACAGCCTTTGGCTGACCCATAGTAGGAGGAAGAGATGAGCAAACAGAAGTTTGAGCGAAAAAAGCCTCACCTGAATATCGGTACGATCGGTCACGTCGACCATGGGAAGACAACGTTGACCGCCGCGATTACTAAGGTGTTGGAAAAGCAGGGTAAGGCCAAGTTCATGGCTTACGACCAGATCGACAAAGCACCGGAAGAAAGAGAGAGGCGTCACGATCAATATCGCCCACGTGGAGTATGAGACGGATAAGCGCCACTATGCTCACGTCGATTGTCCGGGTCACGCAGACTACATCAAGAATATGATCACCGGAGCGGCCCAGATGGATGGCGCGATTTTGGTGGTTTCGGCTGCTGACGGCCCCATGCCGCAAACCCGTGAGCACATTTTGCTCGCACGGCAAGTCGGGGTCCCCGCCATTGTGGTCTACCTGAACAAAGCAGATATGGTCGACGATAAGGAGCTTCTGGAGCTTGTCGAGTTAGAGGTTAGGGAGCTGCTTTCCAAGTATAAATTTCCGGGAGATGATACTCCGATCGTTGTGGGGAGCGCCCTAAAGGCGTTGGAGGGCGATACGTCGGAACTCGGCGAAGGTTCTATCATGAAGCTAATGGAGGCTGTTGATTCGTTTATTCAGGAGCCTGTCCGGGCCATCGACAAGCCCTTCATTATGCCGGTGGAAGACGTATTCACCATCAGCGGTCGCGGAACGGTGGTCACTGGCCGTGTGGAGCGCGGGATCGTCAAGGTCGGCGAAGAGATCGAGATCGTGGGCTTTAGGGCTACTCAAAAAACGGTAGCTACGGGGGTCGAGATGTTCCGCAAGCTCTTGGACGAGGGCCAAGCGGGCGACAACATTGGCGTGTTGCTGCGCGGCACCAAGCGGGAAGAGGTTGAGAGGGGTCAGGTGCTAGCCAAACCGGGCAGCATTACACCGCATACAAAATTTAACGCTGAGGCCTACGTGCTAACTAAAGAAGAAGGTGGACGGCACACACCCTTCTTTAATGGTTATCGGCCACAGTTCTACTTCCGGACCACCGATGTTACTGGAGTAGTGAAGCTTCCTCAGGGCACCGAAATGGTTATGCCCGGTGACAATATCAATGCAGAGATCGAACTGATTACGCCGGTCGCCATGGATGAGGGGTTGAAATTCGCGATCCGCGAAGGCGGTAAGACCGTCGGCGCAGGTATCGTGACCAAGATCATCCAGTAGCTCCGAGGAGGCTGCGATCATGCGAGAACTCATAGGGTTTGCTTGCGACCAATGTAAGCGAAAGAACTACACGACGACGAAAAACAGAAAGAAGACCACGGAGAAATTATCCCTTAAGAAATTCTGTTCTTCTTGCCGGACCCATACCCTGCATCGCGAGGTAAAAGTCTAAAAGAGATACAGGGGTCAGTAGCTCCAATTGGCTAGAGCGCCGGACTCCAAATCCGGTTGTTGCAGGTTCGAGTCCTGCCTGACCCGCCATCTTATCGCGTTGGGTATTTCATGGGAGATTGGATCGAGAAAGTCCAGGACAGTGTTCGGCGCTTAACTGAGTTCTTCCATGAGTCCTGGCAGGAACTAAAGAAAGTCCATTGGCCATCACGTAAAGAGACTTACGCCGCGACGTTGGTTGTCATAATTGTCGTCGTATTGATTTCGGTGTACTTGGCACTGGTGGATCTGGGCCTTACCAAAGCGATTCAGGCGATTGTCGACTAGACTCTTAGGTTTCCCGTATGGCGAAACAATGGTACATCGTTCACACCTTTTCGGGATATGAGCAGAAGGCTAAGGCCGCTTTGGAGGAAAGAATCAAAGCGCTCGGCAAACAAGACTACTTTGGTGAGATATTAGTACCGGTAGAGAAGGTCGTCGAGCTTGTCAAAGGGAAGAAGAAGACTTCTTCAAGGAAGTTCTTCCCAGGCTATATATTGGTTCAGATGGAGCTCAATGACGATACTTGGCATGTCGTTAAAGAAACGCCGAAGGTTACCGGTTTCGTCGGTGGAAGCACTAATCCACCACCGGTGAGTGATGAGGAAGTTCGTACCATTACCCAACAGATGGAGGAAGGGGCGATCAGACCAAAGCCCCGGGTTCTCTTTTCGGTCGGCGAGAATGTTAAAGTGGTGGATGGTCCGTTTGCCGATTTCAATGGCGTGGTGGAAGAAGTCAAGCCGGACAAAGGCAAGCTCAGAGTACTGATTAGCATTTTCGGAAGGGCCACGCCGGTGGAGTTGGAATTTGTTCAGGTGGAGCGGAACTAAACAGAAGGATCAAGTACCATGGCGAAGAAGGTTATTGGCGAGATCAAACTTCAGATACCGGCGGGCCAAGCGAATCCAAGCCCGCCCGTTGGCCCGGCTTTGGGTCAGCGCGGTGTCAATATCATGGAGTTTTGCAAATCCTTCAACGCTGCAACCCAATCTCAGCAGGGAATGATCATTCCTGTGATCATAACCGTGTACGCGGATCGCTCCTTCACGTTCGTGACGAAGACCCCTCCGGCGTCAGTGCTGTTAAAGAAGGCAGCTGGGGTCGAGAAAGGCTCATCTGATCCTGGGAAGATGAAGGTTGGCAAGGTTACACGAGCTCAGGTTAGGGAAATCGCGGAACTTAAGCTTAAGGACTTGACGGCAAAAGATCTGGCAGCCGCGGAGAAGTCCGTGGAAGGTACAGCCCTCAGCCTCGGTCTGGAAATCGAGGGCTGAGACAACGGCTGAAGGAAAAATATGAGCGGCAATGGAAAATCCTATCGAGCTGCATTAGCTAAATTAGATCGTAGCCAGCGGTATCTTTTGGAAGACGGTCTTCGACTGGTGAAGGAAACCGCCCGCGCCAAGTTTGATGAAACCGTTGAGATGGCCGTGCGATTGGGCGTGGATCCACGGCAAGCAGACCAGAACGTCCGGGGTACGGTGAGTCTCCCGCACGGTATGGGGAAAACGGTTCGAGTTCTTGCCTTCGCCAAAGGTGAGAAGGAAAAAGAGGCGCAGGAGGCTGGCGCAGACTTTGTCGGTAGTGAGGATCTTATCAAGAAAATAAGTGAGGGTTGGTTCGACTTCGACAAGACAGTAGCGACTCCTGACATGATGGCGGCCGTCGGACGAATCGGTAAGGTCCTGGGCCCAAGGGGCCTCATGCCGAACCCCAGGACGGGGACGGTTACGGCGGACATCGGTAAGGCAGTAAAAGAGATCAAAGCAGGAAAACTAGAATTTCGCGTCGACAAAGCAGGAATTGTGCATGTGCCGGTTGGAAAGGCTTCTTTCAATCCGGAAAAACTGATCGACAACGCAAAGGCCGTCTTAACGTCCCTTCTAAGGGCCAAGCCCGCTTCCGCTAAGGGAAACTACGTTCGCGGTGTGACGGTCTCCACGACTATGGGACCCGGAATTAAAATCGATCTTTCTCAAGTGCGTGCGATGGCTGCGTAAGATCGTAATCTTTAGGGCATTAGTGTCAATTTTCTGAATCGATATCAGGAGAAGAGCATGGCGGAGCTGGAAATCGTGCGCGCGAGTCACGGCGAGAAGGCCGAAGCGGTGGCGTTTGTTCATGAAAAATTCAAAACGGCAAAGATGGCCATCGTCACGGAATATCGCGGCCTCAGCGTGGCTCAGATGACCCGTCTGAGACGGTCGATTCGTGACGCTTCGGGGGAATATCAGGTCATCAAGAACACTCTAGTGCGCCGGGCGCTTAAGGACACTGCTTATGGCTCTTTGGATCGTCTGCTTGAGGGCCCGAATGGTTGGGTCTTTGCCTATGATGACCCAGTCCTGCTCTCCAAGGCTTTGGTCAAATTTGCCGACGACAACGACAAATTGAGCATCAAGGGCGGTGTCTTTGAGGGCCAGTTCATGGAGCCGGCCAAGGTGAAGATTCTGGCCCAGATGCCGAGCAAGCCAGAACTTCAAGCGAAATTGCTGGCGCTCATTCAGGCTCCGGCGACTCAGCTAGTTCGACTCGTGCAAGAACCAGGGGCACGGGTTGTCAGATTATTGGAAACTCTACGCAAGGGAAAATCAGAGTGATGCCATTGGGAATTTTGTTTTGCAATTAACTTAAAGGGGAAAGTGTTATGCCAGAGGTATCCAAAGAACAAGTTAAGGACTTTATCAAGAACATGACGCTGCTGGACGCGGCGGCTCTTGTAAAGGAGCTTGAAGAAGAGCTGGGCGTGAGCGCAGCGGCGCCCATTGCCGTTGCTGCAGCCGCCGGTCCCGCGGCCGCGGTGGCGGAAGAAAAACTGAGTTTAACGTTATTCTCGCGGAAGCGGGTGAAAAGAAGATCCAGGTTATCAAGGTCGTTCGCGAGCTTACCGGTCTAGGCTTAAAGGAAGCCAAGGATCTAGTGGATGGGGCGCCTAAGGCCGTCAAAGAGGGTGTAGCCAAGGCTGAAGCAGAAAGCGTCAAGAAGAAACTGGAGGAGCAGGGAGCGAAAGTCGAAATTAAGTAGTTTACCGCTTTCAGGGTTTTTCTCGTCGATGACGGATCTACTTCCGCAAGTTGGATAGAGGAGCAAGCATGGCATTTCAAGTGGCCAATAATTTACGTTTTCGCCGCAGCTTCGGTAGAATCAAGAAGATTATTGATTTACCTTACCTAATTGAAATTCAGAAGAATTCCTACGATCAGTTCCTGCAGCGGGAAGTTGCTCCAGCGCAGCGTCAAAATTTCGGCCTGCAGGAGGTCTTTAAGTCAGTTTTTCCGATTAAAGACTTCAATGAGACGGCGTCATTGGAGTTCGTGAGTTACGCGCTCGGAGAGCCTAAATACGACGTTGAGGAATGCCATCAACGAGGGATGACATTTGCTGCGCCCTTAAAAGTGACAGTGCAGCTGGTCTTGTGGGACGTCGATGCGCAGACCGGTGCCCGCAGCATCAAAAATGTGAAGGAACAGGAAGTCTACTTTGGTGAGATTCCGCTAATGACCAAGAACGGTACTTTCATGGTCAACGGAACCGAACGGGTTATCGTCAGCCAGCTTCACCGTTCCCCGGGAGTCTTCTTCGAACACGACAAAGGAAAGACTCACGCCAGCGGGAAGTTGCTGTATTCCGCCCGCGTGATTCCCTACCGTGGCTCTTGGGTCGATCTAGAATTTGACCCGCGGGACATTCTTTACGTGCGCATCGACAGGCGTCGTAAGTTTCATGCGACGGTTTTATTGCGCGCACTGGGAATGACAACCGAGGACCTGCTCAACTACTACTATCGGAGCGACACTATTGTTTTTGATGGCCGCAAGCCCGCGCTGTTGTTTAACCCGCAGCACCTGTTAGGGGCCAAGGTCGGCTCGGATGTACGAGATCCGAAAACCAACGACCTGATCGTCAAGGAGGGCAAGAAATTTACCCGCCCGGTTCTCCGTCAGATGGAAAGTGTCCGGATCAAACACGTGCCGATCGGTTGGGAAGAAATCGTTGGCCGTGTTGCCGCGCACGATATCGTTGATCCTCAGGCGAAGGAAGTTCTCGTGGAGTGCAACCATGAGATCACACAAGAGAAGTTGGAGCTTATTCGCGAACGAGGAATTCATCAGATCGAGGTTCTGTTCATTGACGAATCCAACGTCGGGCCCTATCTTCGCAATACTCTACTACAAGATAAGATCCGTTCACCCCAGGATGCGATCATCGAGATCTACCGACGGCTCAGGCCGGGTGATCCGCCGACGGTCGAATCCGCGACTAACTTCTTTAATAATCTTTTCTTTAATCCGGATCGCTACGATCTATCCAAAGTAGGCCGGCTCAAATTGAACCACCGGCTTCGACTGAATGTCCCGTTAGAGCAAGGGACCCTGCGGAAAGAAGATATTCTCGAAGTAGTCCGTTATCTGATGGAGCTTAAGAATGGAAACGGCTCGGTCGATGATATCGACCATCTTGGTAATCGCCGTGTGCGAGCCGTCGGCGAGCTGGTCGAAAACCATTTCCGCGTGGGGTTAGTAAGGATGGAACGGGCCATTAAAGAGAAGATGAGTCTTCAGGACATCGAAACCTTAATGCCCCAAGAGCTCATCAACTACAAGCCGGTTTCGGCGGCGCTCAAAGAATTTTTCGGATCGAGCCAGCTGTCGCAATTCATGGATCAAACTAACCCCTTATCAGAAATCACCCATAAGCGACGGCTTTCGGCCCTCGGTCCGGGTGGATTGACGCGGGAACGGGCCGGCTTCGAAGTGCGCGACGTTCATCCGACGCACTACGGTCGCGTTTGTCCGATTGAGACGCCGGAAGGGCCAAACATCGGTTTAATTGCATCTCTGACAACCTATGCGAGGGTCAACGAGTTTGGGTTTATCGAGACTCCTTATCGCGAGGTGGAGAACGGCCGCGTCACCGATCGGATTCGTTATTTATCAGCTCTCGAGGAAGAAGATCACGTCATCGCTCAGGCTAACGCCCCCATCGACGGTCGGGGTGTATTCACGGCTGATCTGGTATCGGCTCGGAAAGGTGGCGAGTTCGTCATGGCACGTCCGGAAGAAGTCAATTTCATGGACGTCTCACCGAATCAGTTGGTCAGCGTGGCCGCTTCGTTGATTCCCTTCCTGGAAAATGACGATGCCAATCGAGCCCTCATGGGGTCGAACATGCAACGGCAGGCCGTTCCCTTGCTGCGGACCGAAGCTCCTTTTGTCGGTACCGGGATGGAAAAGACCGTTGCGCGGGATTCCGGGGTTACCATCGTGGCCCGGCGTGACGGGGTAGTGGAAAACGTTGATTCCACCCGAATTGTTGTTAAGGCTGACAAACCTTCCGGCGCGCGGGACACGGGCGTCGACATCTACAATCTAATCAAGTATCAACGCTCCAATCAAAACACCTGTGTAAATCAGCGACCGATTATCGTCGTTGGCGATCAGGTGAAGGCGGGTGACGTAATCGCCGACGGCCCCTCGACTGAAATGGGCGAGTTGGCGTTGGGACGCAATGTGGTTGTGGCCCTAATGCCTTAGGGAGGATACAACTTTGAGGATTCGATCCTGATCAGCGAACGGGTCGTGAAGGAAGATATCTATACGTCGATCCACATCGAAGAGTTCGAGTGTGTTTCCCGCGACACCAAGCTGGGTCCAGAAGAAATCACCCGAGACATTCCCAACGTCGGCGATGAGGCTCTCACGAATCTTGATGAGAGCGGCATTATCCGAATCGGTGCAGAAGTAAAACCGGGCGATATCCTGGTCGGAAAGATTACTCCGAAAGGCGAAACTCAATTATCGCCCGAAGAAAGCTGTTGCGTGCCATCTTCGGCGAGAAGGCGGGCGAGGTAAGGGATACGTCATTGAGAGTTCCCCGGGCGTAGAAGGGACTATTATCAATGTCAGGATCTTCTCGCGCAAGGGGCTGGGTAAGGATGAGAGAAGTAAGGCGATCGAGGACGAAGAAATTACCCGGCTCAGAAAGGATCAGCATGACGAAGTCAGAATCCTGCAAGAAGGAGCCTTAAAACGGCTTAAGAAACTACTTGCCGGACGACGCTTAGCGGTTCGGTTGAGTGACGACGGCCGCAAGATTCTTCTCAATAAGGGGAAAGAGCTCACGGAGGATGATCTCGATCAGCTGCCCATGTCCTATTGGGGCGATATCCGAGTCGATAATGAATCGGTTGAGGGGGAACTCAATCGCATCGTCGAAAGCACCACGGAGCAAGTCAGCCTGATCAAAGATCTTTTGAAGACAAGATCGATAAGTTAAGAGGCGGGGATGAACTCCCGCCCGGGGTCATCAAGATGGTCAAGGTTTTCGTCGCCATCAAGCGGAAGCTCCAGGTGGGTGACAAAATGGCTGGGCGCCACGGAAATAAAGGGGTTATCTCGCGCATTTTACCGGAAGAAGATATGCCCTATCTCGAAGACGGAACCCCGGTCGACGTGGTGCTCAACCCATTAGGGGTTCCTTCTCGAATGAACGTCGGACAGATTCTTGAGGCCCATTTGGGTTGGGCGGCGAGAAGCCTCGGACAGCAGATTGACGAGTTGCTGCGCGGTCATCGCGACGAGATCGACGGGCTCAGGCGACGGCTCAAGGAGTATTTGAATACTAAGGAGGCGAGCGAACTGATCGAGGGAGCCAAGGAGGCCGATGTTTTCAAACTTGCCGAGAAGTACCGCGGCGGCGTACACCTGGCGTCCCCGGTTTTCGATGGGGCCGCCGAAGAAGAGACCTTCAATCTGCTCAGAAAAGCGGGATTGCCGGTGACCGGTCAAGTAACCCTTTGCGACGGCCGCACCGGTGAACCGTTCGACGGTAAAGTGACCGTTGGTGTCATGTACATCATGAAGCTGCACCATCTCGTGGACGACAAGATCCATGCTCGGTCCACCGGCCCTTATTCGCTGGTTACCCAGCAACCGTTAGGTGGAAAAGCCCAATTTGGCGGTCAGCGGCTCGGTGAGATGGAGGTATGGGCACTGGAGGCCTATGGCGCCGCATACACGCTTCAGGAAATGCTGACGGTCAAGTCGGACGACGTAATTGGCAGGACACGAATGTATGAGGCAATTGTCAAGGGAGACAATCTGCTTGAGCCCGGACTCCCTGAATCGTTTAACGTCATGGTAAAAGAGCTACAGAGCTTATGCTTGGACGTGGATTTGGTCGAAGAAAAGTAGGTTAACCCCAGCGATGCTCAATCGCTAAATTCGGAGGTGGCCGTTTATGGAAGATCTATTCAATTTATTTGAAAAGCCGAAAAATCCCATCAGTTTCAATGCAATCAAAGTCTCTATCGCCTCGCCCGAGAAGATCCGCTCGTGGTCTCACGGCGAGGTTAAGAAACCCGAAACCATTAACTACAGGACTTTCAAGCCAGAACGGGATGGTCTTTTCTGTGCCAAAATTTTTGGCCCAACCAAAGATTACGAGTGCAACTGCGGTAAATATAAGAGGATGCGGCATCGCGGCGTCGTCTGTGAAAAATGCGGCGTCGAAGTTATTCAGTCCAAAGTCCGCCGGGAACGGATGGGCCACATCGAGTTGGCGACGTCGGTGGTGCATATTTGGTTTCTCAAGAGCCTCCCCAGCCGCATCGGCGCGCTGCTGGATATGTCGCTCAAAGAAATCGAGAAAGTTCTTTACTTTGAATCTTACATTGTCATCGATCCGGGCGAGACACCGTTAAATTATAAAGATCTCTTAACCGAGAGCCAGTACCGCAAAAAGGTCGAGGAGTATGGGGGAAGATTTATTGCCGAGATGGGCGCGGAGGCCGTTCGTAAGCTGCTCAAGGCAGTCGACGTGGCGAAACTTTCAGAGGATTTGCGGCAGGAGATGCGCGACGCCAATTCCGAAGTGCGGCGCAAAAAATGGCCAAAGCGATTGAAGGTCATCAATGCCTTTAAGACCTCAGGTAACCGACCCGAGTGGATGGTTTTAGAGGTGATTCCGGTCATACCGCCAGATCTCCGGCCGCTCGTGCCACTTGATGGCGGACGGTTTGCGACTTCCGACCTCAACGATCTTTATCGCCGCGTCATCAACCGGAACAACCGTTTAAAACGACTCATGGAACTCAGCGCGCCGGATATGATTATTCGTAACGAGAAGCGCATGCTCCAAGAAGCCGTTGACGCTCTATTCGACAATGGCCGACGGGGCCGCGCGATCACGGGGCAAAACCGTCGCCCGCTGAAGTCTTTGAGCGACATGCTCAAGGGAAAAACCGGTCGCTTCCGTCAAAACCTGCTGGGAAAAAGAGTCGACTACTCCGGCCGTTCGGTTATCGTCGTCGGTCCTGAACTCCGGTTGCATCAGTGCGGGTTGCCGAAAAAATGGCGCTCGAGCTCTTCAAGCCCTTTATTTATAACAAACTCGAAGAACGTGGACTTGTTACCACCATCAAGAGCGCCAAGAAAATGGTAGAAAAAGAACGCCCTGAAGTTTGGGATATTCTCGATGAAGTGATTCGGGAGCATCCGGTGCTCTTAAACCGAGCGCCCACCTTGCACCGCCTCGGGATCCAGGCTTTTGAGCCGATCCTGATTGAGGGCAAAGCGATTCAGCTGCATCCGCTGGTGTGCGCGGCTTACAACGCGGACTTTGACGGCGATCAAATGGCGGTTCACGTTCCATTATCCGTCGAGGCGCAAGTCGAAGCTCGGGCGCTGATGATGTCTACGAACAATATCCTTTCACCGGCCAACGGCAAGCCGATTATTGTGCCGACGCAGGATATCGTATTGGGGCTGTACTACATGACCCGCGATCGACTCCACGCAAAAGGTAGCGGACGCATCTTTAGTAACCCAACAGAGGTCAGGATTGCCTACGACCAAGGGGAGGTGGACCTGCAGGCGCCGGTTACGGTGCGCATCAACGACGAACGGGTAGACACTACGGTGGGCCGAGTGCTTGTTTATGAAGTGGTTCCGCCGACGATTCCCTTCAAAGAAGTCAACCGGGTGATGAAGAAGAAGGAGCTGGCCAACCTGATTGACGTCAGTTTTCGATTAGCCGGGAACAAGGCCACAGTTATCTTGGCGGATCGCCTTAAGGACATTGGCTTTCGTCATGCCACAAAAGCGGGAATTTCCATTGCCATTAAGGACATGGTGATTCCGCCGAGCAAGGAGCAGTTACTGAAGCAGGCCCATGATGATGTGCGCGAGATTGAGGAGCAATACAAGAACGGTCTTATCACCGACGGCGAGCGCTACAACAAGGTCGTCGATATTTGGGCCGAGGTCACCGATCGAATCGCCGACGAAATGTTGCGCGATTTGGGTTCGGAAAAATGACCGATGAGTCGGGTCGGGAGATTTCAGTTCCGAGCTTTAACCCAATTTTCATGATGGCCGACTCGGGGGCTCGTGGGAGTGCGCAGCAAATTCGCCAGCTTGCCGGTATGCGTGGATTGATGGCGAAGCCCTCCGGTGAAATCATCGAGACTCCGATCACGGCGAACTTCCGCGAAGGGCTCACGGTGTTGCAATACTTCATCTCGACGCACGGCGCGCGTAAGGGCCTTGCCGACACGGCTCTCAAGACCGCCAACTCAGGTTACCTTACCCGTAGGCTCGTGGATGTGGCGCAAGATGCCGTCATTGGCGAGAACGATTGCGGTACCATGGATGGTATCGAAATCACACCACTCATGGAGGGCGGAGAGATCATCGAACCACTCGGAGATCGTGTTTTGGGCCGAGTCGCGCTCGAAGACGTCAAAGATCCGTTTACGGGGGACGTCGTCGTCCAGGCCAACCAAGAGATCGATGAGGAACTGGTTCAGCGCATCGAAGAGGCGGGAATAGAACGAATCAAGATCCGGTCCGTGCTGACCTGTCAGTCAAAGCGCGGTGTTTGTATCCTGTGCTATGGTCGCGACCTGGGTCGGGGCCATATGGTCAACCTCGGCGAAGCGATCGGGGTGATTGCCGCGCAATCTATCGGTGAACCGGGAACACAGCTCACCATGCGGACTTTCCATATTGGTGGAACGGCGAGCCGCAGAGCGGAGCAAACCACGTTGGAATCCCGAAATGATGGCTCTCTGAAGTTTATCAATGTGAATACCGTAACCAATAAAGAAGGCGATCTCGTGGTGATGAACCGTAACGGTGAAATCGCCATCGTGGATTATCCGGAAGGCGAGAAAGGGCGAGAGCGAGAAAGGGAACGTTACCCCGTCGTTTACGGTGCGAAATTTAAGAAAAAGGACGGCGCCAAGATCAAAGCCGGGGAACTGTTGGCCGAGTGGGATCCTTACACCATTCCGATTCTCACAGAAGTGGCTGGTGTCGTCAAGTTCGGCGACGTTATTGAAGCTGTGACGATGGAAGAAAAAGTCGATGAGCGCACCGGATTGTCGACGAAAGTGATCATCGACTCCAAGGACGTTGACAAACGGCCGAGAATCTCCATTAAAAATATCGAGGGGCAGACGGCTCGTCTGTCAGCAACCTCCGAGGCGCGCTATCTCCTGCCGGTGGGCGCCCATATCAACGTTCAAGATAATCAAATAGTCGATGCAGGTGACGTCCTGGCAAAGATTCCGCGAGAAACCACCAAGACCAAAGATATCACAGGAGGGCTTCCTCGCGTGGCGGAGCTCTTTGAGGCGCGCAAGCCGAAGGAATTTGCCGTTATCAGTGAAATCGACGGAGTCGTTTCATTCGGTAAAGATACCAAGGGCAAACGGAAGGTCATTGTCACGCCGGAAGTCGGTGAGCCCAGAGAATATCTCATTCCCAAAGGTAAACACATCAGTGTCCACGAAGGGGACCGTATCCAGGCCGGAGAAGCCCTTATGGATGGGTCTTCCAACCCGCACGACATCCTGAATATTCTAGGTGAGAAGGCTCTCGCCAAGTATCTAGTCGACGAAGTGCAAGAGATTTATCGTCTCCAGGGTGTCCGCATCAATGACAAGCATATTGAAGTCATTGTGCGTCAGATGCTGCGGCGCGTCCGAATCAAAGAGGTCGGCGATACCGAGTTTTTGATTGGAGACCATGTCGAAAAGTGGCGATTCGATGATGAAAACCAAAAGGCAATCCAGCAAAACGGGAAGCCGGCCGTAGCAGAACCTCTTCTTCTAGGAATAACCAAAGCCTCACTTTCGACTGAAAGTTTTATCTCGGCGGCGTCTTTCCAGGAAACCACGAAAGTTCTCACCGAAGCGGCGATTCACGGGAAGATCGATCTTCTCTGCGGTCTCAAAGAGAACGTAATCATGGGACGGCTGATCCCAGCCGGTACCGGCCTGGCGAGATATTCCAAGGCGGAGATCGAAATCGAAGCGCCAGAGGGCGACGACGGAGAGATTCCCCAGGCCGCGGAGGCATGACCCCTTTGACAATGATAGTTTTATTTGTTAGTTAAAAAGTTTTTCCCAGGAAAAAGAAGTATTCCAATAATTTGAGTTAGCGATTGAATATCCGCTATGCCTACGATTAGTCAATTAGTCCGCGAAAGCAGAGAGAAGCAGCGGCGCAAAAACACGGCGCCTGCCCTGCAGAGTTGTCCGCAGAAGCGCGGGGTGTGCACGCGTGTATACACATCCACGCCCAAGAAGCCGAACTCTGCGTTGCGAAAGGTCGCTCGGGTGCGGCTCACCAACGGAATCGAAGTGACTTCTTATATTCCCGGCGTCGGACATAATTTGCAAGAGCATTCTGTCGTTCTTATCCGAGGAGGTCGTGTCAAAGATCTCCCCGGCGTTCGCTATCACATCATTCGCGGAACTTTGGATTCCATTGGGGTTCAAGAAAGGCGACAAGGGCGTTCCAAATACGGAGCGAAGAAACCGAAGTAGAGTAAAATGCCGCGCAAAGGGGAAGTTAAGAAAAGAGAAGGTTTGCCTGACCCAAAATATGGGGACAAAGTGGTAGCTAAATTTGTCAACACGATTATGAGTCAGGGTAAGAAAAGTGTGGCGGAATCTATTTTCTATCGCTCGCTCGACATCGTCACGGCAAAGACTAAAGAAGACTCCTTGGGGGTTTTCAAAAAAGCGATTGAAAATACCCGCCCCACGGTGGAAGTCCGTTCGCGCCGCGTGGGCGGTGCGACTTATCAGCGCCCATCGAAGTGAGACCCCAAAGACGTCTTTCGCTGAGCATGCGTTGGCTGATCCAGTCGGCGCGCGAGCGCGGAGAGAAATCGATGGAAGAAAAATTGGCGGCAGAATTTATCGATGCGGCCAATAATCGGGGCACGGCAATTAAGAAAAAGGAAGATACCCATCGGATGGCCGAGGCGAATCGCGCCTTCGCTCATTACCGGTGGTAAGCAGGATCAAGAATTTGGCAGAAAAAGGAGGCGGTAGGACCGCCTCCTTTTTCCGGTGACAAAGCGAAATGGCGAGAACGGTTCCACTAGAAAAAACGCGCAATATCGGCATCATGGCGCACATCGATGCCGGTAAGACAACCACCACCGAGAGGATCTTGTATTACACCGGGATCAACTACAAAATCGGTGAGGTTCATGAGGGCACTGCCACCATGGACTGGATGGTTCAAGAACAGGAACGCGGGATTACGATTACATCGGCGGCAACGACCTGTTTGTGGCGCGATCATCGCGTCAATATTATCGATACTCCCTGGCCACGTTGATTTTACCATCGAGGTGGAGCGTTCCCTAAGGGTGCTTGACGGGACGGTGGCGGTTTTTTGTTCCGTTGGTGGCGTCGAGCCTCAAACTGAAACTGTTTGGCGTCAGGCCGATAAATACGGGGTTCCGAGGATCGCCTTCGTCAACAAGATGGATCGTCTCGGGGCTGACTTTTTCCGTGTGGTCAAGATGATCGAGGATCGCTCTGGGAGCGCGGCCGGTGGCCTTACAATTGCCTATCGGGTCCGAAGAGAAATTCGCTGGAATCATCGACTTAGTCCAGATGAAGGCGGTAATTTGGGAAGACGACAGCTTAGGGGCCAAATTCCGAGTCGAAGCGATTCAGGAGAGAGTATGATAGCGGAGGCTCGGCAGTACCACGACAAGCTTTTGGAAACCCTGGCACGACTGTGATGAGAGCATCATGGAGAAATACCTCGAAGGAAAGGAGATCAGCGAGAGCGAGCTCCGTCGAGCCATTCGCAACGCCGCCCTCGCCATCAAGATCGTTCCGGTTCTGTGCGGCTCTGCTTTCCGAAACAAGGTGTGCAGCCGCTGCTCGATGCCGTGGTGGACTACCTTCCGTCACCTTTGGATATACCCCGGTTAAAGGTATCAATCCAAACTCTCAGGCGGTGGAAGAACGTCCTGCAAGAGATGATGCGCCATTTTCAGCCCTCGCTTTCAAGATCATGACCGATCCGTTCGTCGGCACCTTGAGTTTCTTTCGAGTCTATTCGGGTTCGTTGACTTCGGGTGCAGCCATCTATAATTCAACTAAGAGCAAACGCGAGAGAATCGGTCGACTCCTCAAAATGCACGCCAACAAACGAGAAGGAGATCAAGGAAGTTTATGCGGGCGACATCGCGGCGGCGGTCGGACTCAAGAACAGCGACGACCGGCGATACGCTTTGCGATGAAAACCATCCGATCGTTTTGGAATCCATTGATTTTCCAGACCCGGTTATCTCTATTGCGATCGAGCCCAAGAGCAAGGCGGATCAAGAGAGACTGGGTCTTTCGCTTCAGAAGCTTGCGACTGAAGATCCTTCTTTCAGAGTTCGCACAGACGAAGAAACTGGCCAGACGATCATATCCGGCATGGGCGAGCTTCATTTGGAAATTATCGTTGATCGATTGTTGCGGGAATTCAATGTTGGGGCGAATGTCGGGAAAGCCTCAGGTAGCCTACAAAGAAACAATCCGCAAGGCCGTCGAGCAACAAGGAAGGTTTATTCGTCAAACGGGCGGTCGGGGACAGTACGGCGACGTCTGGATTAAACTCGAACCGTTAGCACCGGGAGCGGGTTCGAGTTTGTCGATGCTATTAGAGGTGGGTCGATTCCCCGAGATACATTCCAGCTGTAGAAAAGGGTGCGCGTGAAGCGACGGAGAACGGAGCTCTCGCTGGTTATCCCATGGTTGACGTTAAGGTTACCCTCTTTGACGGCAGCTATCACGATGTCGATTCCTCGGAAATCGCTTTTAAAATTGCTGGTTCCATGGCGCTTAAAGCGGCGGCACGCAAGGCCAATCCGGTTCTTCTGGAGCCGATCATGGCTGTGGAAGTGGTGGTCCCGGAGGATTTTATGGGCGATGTCATCGGTGACATCAGCCCGCGGCGCGGCAAAGTCCTGGGAATGGACACGCGGCCGGCCGCTCAGGCCATCGACGCACGCGTTCCTCTAGCGGAGATGTTTGGCTACGCTACGGATCTCCGATCCATGACGCAGGGCAGGGCGACATACACCATGCAGTTCTCTCACTACGAACCGGTACCAGCGGCCGTAGCCGAAGGTATTATCGCCAAAAATGATGGCAGTGCGAAGAAAGAGTTATGAACGAGAAGATCAGGATCCGGCTCAAAGCCTATGACCACCGCGTGCTGGACCAGTCGGTGGGAGAAATAGTCGAGACCGTCAAGCGCACGGGGAAGAGTCGCCGGCCCTATTCCGCTGCCGACTCGAATCGAGCGGTTCACCGTGAACCGTTCGCCTCATGTCGATAAAAAGTCGCGGGATCAGTTCGAAATCCGGACGCACAAAAGACTGCTGGATATTCTAGAGCCGACTCAACAGACCATCGATGCCTTAGGCAAGCTGGATATCGCCGCCGGCGTGGATGTGGAAATAAAACTCCAGTAACTGGAGGGATCGATCGAGTTCTTAGAAAGCTTTTATGACGGGCTTTATCGGAAAAAAGTTGGCATGACGCAATTCTACAACGCGGAAGGAAATGTCATTCCGGTTACAGTTATCCAGACCGGCCCATGCGTTGTCGTGCAGAAGAAGGAGAGTGCCACAGACGGGTACAATGCGATCCAAGTGGGCTTCGGCAGCAAGAAGAATCAGCGAGTCAACAAGCCGGAGCAGGGCCATATGGCCAAGGCCGGTAAAGGCGCTTTTGAAGTTTTGAAGGAATTTCGTTTGGACGATGTGTCGCAATTTCAAGTCGGGCAGGAGATCAAAGCGGCAGATCTGTTCAAGGCAGGCGATCGTATCGATGTATCCGGAACGTCAAAGGGACACGGATTCGCAGGCGTAATCAAGAGGTGGTCGTTTGCCGGATTCCCGGGTCTCACGGTACCCACGAATACTTTCGCCACGGTGGATCCATCGGTAACCGTTCTTATCCCGGTCGAGTCCGGAAAGGAAAAAAGATGGCCGGCCATTGGGGCAACGAACAGATCTCCGTACAAAACCTCGAGGTCGTAGACATCCGGCCTGAAAACAATCTGATGCTGGTAAGAGGGGCGGTTCCTGGGGCCAAGCAGGGAATCGTCGTTGTGCGGCGGGCGGTGAAGGGGTAAATCCATGGAAGTTCACGTTATCCAACCGGAACTCAAAGAAGAAATATTCGGCATAAAGACCCGGCCCCACCTGCTACATCAAATGGTCGTAATGCAACTCAATAATCGGCGCGCGGGTACTGCGGCCACCAAGTCAAAGGGTTGGTACGCGGGGTGGTGAAGAAACCATGGCGCCAGAAAGGTACAGGTAGAGCGCGCGCCGGTAGCATACGCTCCCCGCTCTGGGTCGGAGGCGGCACGATTTTTGGGCCACAACCTCGGGACTATTCGTTTCGGATGCCGCGCAAGGCACGCAAGGAAGCTCTGCTTTCGGCACTCCAGTCTGAAGAACCGTGACGGCAAGATTATCGTCGTCGATAAACTCGAGCTTGAAGAAGCCAAAACCAAACTTATGGTGAAGGCTTTGGCAGAGCTCGAAGGTCACCAGCGCCTTGATTGTGATTTCCCGCCCGGATGCAACAATCGAGCGCTCATCCCACAATATTCCGGCGGTCAAGGTGTTGCGGGTGGAAGGCTTGAATGTCTACGATCTGGTTCGCTACGAACACCTCATCTTGACGGAGGGCGCTCTGAAGCTGCTAGAAGAGAGGTTGGCCGCATGAGAGGACCGCAAGAAATCATTCGTGCGCCGTTAATCTCGGAAAAGGGTTCGTTGTTGGCCGAGAGTACCCAACAAGTGTTGTTCAAGGTCCAGCCTGACGCTAACAAGATAGAGGTCAAAAAGCCGTGGAGACCCTTTTCAAAGTGAAAGTGGTTAAGGTGCGCATGGCACGCTATCTGGGCAAGGTGCGACGAGTCGGGAAGAATATGGGACGTAAGCCGGAGTGGAAAAAGGCCTATGTGACACTCAGGGAAGGCGACAAGATCGACTTTTTGGTGGGGCCTAGAGAGATAACAAATGGCGATTAAAAACTATCAGCCTACGTCTGCGGGCATGCGTTTCAGAACTGGCCTCACGTTCGATGAGGTCACGAAAAAAGTGCCCGACAAAAGTTTGCGTGAGTCTCTTAAACACAGCGGCGGGCGCAACAACACCGGTCGAATCACGGCGGATCATCGGGGTGGTGGCCACAAGCGTCTCTATCGTTTAATCGATTTCAAGCGCGACAAGAAAAAGATTCCGGCTAAAGTCGAGGCCATCGAGTATGATCCTAATCGTTCCGCGCGGATCGCGTTACTTCGTTATGCGGATGGGGAGCGACGTTACATTTTAGCGCCGGACCGATTGCAGGTTGGGAAACTCCGTCATTGCCGGTGATGACGATGTGGATATACAGCCAGGCAATTCGTTGCCGCTAAAATTCATACCTGTGGGAACTGTCGTACACAACGTAGAACTGAAGATCGGCAAAGGCGGACAACTGGTTCGCAGTGCGGGCTCCGGCGCTCAGCTGATGGCCAAGGAAGGCTCCTATGCTTTATTGAAGATGCCTTCCGGCGAGCTCCGTTATGTCTTATCCGAGTGTCGAGCCACGGTGGGTCAAGTGGGGAACGCTGATCAGGAGAATATTTCCTGGGGGAAAGCGGGAAGAATGCGCTGGCTCGGCTGGAGGCCGGGAGTCGCGGTATCGCCAAGAACCCGGTCGATCATCCTCACGGTGGCGGCGAAGGGAGATCAAAGGGAAATCATCCTATGACTCCATGGGGCAAGCCTACCAAGGGATACAAAACGAGAAAGAATCATGCGTCCGACAAATATATCGTGAAGGGCAGAAAGGCTAAGTAACGATGGCACGATCGGTCAAGAAAGGACCGTTCGTCGACGCGCATTTGGCGAAGAAGATCGCGGCGATGAACGAATCCCGCCAGAAACGGGTAATTCAGACTTGGTCCCGCCGTTCGACGGTTACGCCGGAAATGATCGGTTATACGATTGGCGTTCACAACGGGCGAAAATTTATTCCTGTATTTGTTACAGAAAACATGGTGGGCCATAAGCTCGGGGAATTTTCTCCTACCCGGACCTTCTTTGTACACTCCGGCGATCGCAAAGGAGAAGCCAAGGAGACGGTGGGGGCGGCGGTTGCGCCCGCGCCCGGAGCTCCAGCGGCGGGAGCTGCGACCGCGGTTCAGAGGCCCGGCTGCGGCTCCCACGGCTCCCAAGAGTTGAAATGGATTCACCGCGAGCGGGGAGCCTGACGAAATTCAAGTAACCAAGGCCGTCGAAACCATGGAAGCTACAAGCGATCACAAAATATGTCCGGCTCTCTCCGCGCAAAGTGCGGTTGGTGGTGGATCAGATTCGCGGTAAGGGAGTCGAGGAAGCCTTGAATATTCTCAAGTTTGTTCCCGAAGCGCTCGGCGCGGAATTGTCGCCAAGACCTTGCATACGGCAGTAGCCAATGCGGAGAACACCCAGAGCGTCGATGTGGATCGTCTCTATGTAAAGCAAGTTAAGGTGGATGAAGCGGGTATGTGGAAACGATTCACGCCTCGAGCCCAAGGTCGGGCCACACGCATCCGTAAACGGTTGAGTCATATCACCATCGTGTTGGACGAGGTCAGTGAGAGGAGTTGAGAGCTGATGGGTCAAAAACACATCCCAGAGTTTTTCGCCTCGGCGTAATCGAGACTTGGGACTCCAAATGGTTTGCACGTCATGACTACCCTAAGCTGCTCCATGAAGACTTTAAGGTCAAAAAATTTTTGAAGAGCCGTCTTTACCATGCGGGTATCTCTGAGGATTGAGATCGAAAGGGCGGCGAACAAAGCGAAAATTAATATTTACACGGCGCGCCCGGGAATCGTTATTGGCAAAAAGGGCGCTGAAATCGAAAAGCTGAAGGAAGAGATCACCAAGTTAACCAACCGGGAAGCCTACATTAATATCCATGAGGTGAGGCGACCGGACCTCGACGCTCAGCTCGTCGCTGAAAATGTTGCCCTGCAGTTGGAACGGCGGGTTGCCTTCCGGCGCGCTATGAAAGAAAGCGTTTCTCGGGCCATGCGAATGGGCGCCCAGGGCGTGAGAATTCAGTGTGCTGGCCGATTAGGAGGATCGGAAATCGCGTCGCACCGAGTGGTACCGCGAAGGGCGCGTACCACTGCATACGTTGCGGGCCGATATCAACTATGGATTTGCCGAAGCGCACACGACCTACGGTATCATTGGCGTAAAAGCCTGGATCTTCAGAGGCGAGGTCTTGACCGAAGAGGAAGAGCAACAGAAAGCGATGTTAGGGGTTGAGAGCCGGTCGCTAATCATCATAACTACTTTAAAGCTCATAACATGCTAGAACCGAAAAAGGTAAAATACCGGAAATTGCAAAAGGGCGTCGGCGCGGCACTGCGTGGCGCGGCTCTTCTCTGGCCTTCGGTGAATATGGGCTCAAGGCCATTGAGCGGGGTTGGATGAGCGCACGCGAAATCGAAGCGGCTCGAGTGGCTCTCACCCGTTATCTCAAGCGCGGTGGTAAGGTCTGGATTCGGATTTTTCCGGACAAGCCGTTAACCAAAAAGCCGGCGGAAACCCGTATGGGAAAGGGAAAGGGTGCTCCGGAGATGTGGGTTGCAGTGATTCAACCGGGGCGAATATTGTTCGAAATGGAGGGTGTCGACGGACCGCTTGCCCGGGAGGCTTTCCGTCTAGCTGCGCACAAGCTTGTCCATTCCAACGATCTTTGTGGAGAGGAGAGGGCTCGCACATGGAGGCTAAAGAACTGCGCGACATGAGTACGGACGATCTAACCCAGAAGCGTACAGAGCTTCGGGAAGAGATCGGACACCTGAAACTGAAACGGGCCACGAGCAGGTTGGAAAACCCAATGAAGTTAGGGCAAACGAAACGGGACTTAGCCAGGGTGGAGACCATCCTTCGAGAGAAGGCGTTTCAGAGCGGGAAAGGCGCGGCATGAATGAGCGAGGACTCAGAAAAGAGCGTATGGGGTTAGTGATTAGCGACCGGATGCATAAAACCGTCATTGTTTCTGTGGAGCGGACGGTCATGCACCCAAAGTATAAGAAGTACCTGAGGCGCAGAACTAAGGTGAAGGCTCATGATGAACGCAACCAGAGCCATGTCGGAGACCGGGTATTGATTGTCGAATGCCGGCCGCTGAGTCGGGATAAGCGGTGGCGCGTGAGTCGGATCCTGGCACGAGCCAAAACGACGGAGGCCGACGAGTCGAAGGCAGCCGCTGTCTGAGCCGTCGTTGAGGTTAATTCATGATCCAGATGAGAACGGTGTTGGATGTGGCGGATAACTCGGGGGCGCGCAAGGTGCAGTGCATCAAAGTCCTGGGCGGCAGCAAGCGGAAGTATGCGTCAATCGGCGACATTATCGTGGTTTCCGTCAAAGAGGCGATTCCCAACGCCAAGGTAAAAAGGCGAGGTGATGAAGGCCGTGGTGGTTCGGACGGCAAAGGAGATAGGGAGACCGGATGGAACCTATATCCGATTCGACAACAATTCGGCCGTGCTGATCGACAATCAAAAGGAGCCGATCGGTACCCGCATATTTGGACCGGTAGCGCGCGAGCTTCGAGCTAAGAAATTCATGAAGATTATATCGCTCGCACCCGAAGTACTTTAGTCGGAATCGAGGAGAAGGCGCGCGTGCAGATTCGCAAGAATGACAGCGTAATGGTGATCTCGGGAAGGGAGAGCGGAAAGACCGGCAAGGTCCTTCGAGTTCTCTCTAATAAGGACGCGGTCGTTATCGAAAGAGTCAATATGGTAAAGCGGCACAGTCGGCCGCGGGGCCCTCAGCAACCTGGAGGTATTGTCGAAAAGGAAGCTGCCATTCGCGTTTCCAACATCATGATGATGTGTGACAAGTGCAACGCGCCAGTGCGCGTCGGACGAAAGGTTCTGAGCGGATGGAAAAAATCCGCATCTGCCGACGGTGCGGCGAAGCCTTAGACTAGGTATGGATCGAATGGCGCGACTGAAACAGAAATATCACGACGAAGTAGTACCGGCGATGATGAAGGAGTTCGGCTATAAGAACTCCATGCAGGTGCCCCGGCTAGAAAAATTACCGTGAACGTCGGGCTCGGCGAAGCAACGCAAAATATCAAGGTTCTCGATACCGCCGTAGCCGAAGTCACGGCCATCACCGGACAGAAGCCGGTGGTGACGCGCGCTAAAAAGTCCATCGCCAACTTCAAGCTGCGGGAAGGGGTTCCGATTGGTTGTATGGTCACGCTGCGGCAGGAGCGCATGTACGAGTTTCTCGACCGACTGATTCACGTCGCATTGCCTCGGGTTCGCGATTTCAAAGGGGTCTCGGATCGGTCCTTCGATGGTCGCGGCAATTATTCTCTCGGCTTGCGCGAGCAGATTATTTTTCCTGAGATCCAGGCGGACAAGGTAGAGAAAACACGAGGGATGACCGTCTCGTTCATCACCAACGCGAAGACGGACAACGAAGGCAGAGCTCTGCTCAAGTTGCTGGGTATGCCTTTTGTCAGCTGATCCATGAGGGGATTGCCATTGGCCAAGACATGTCTTCGAATTAAGGCAGAACGACCGAATAAGTTCAAGGTACGGGAATATAATCGTTGTCCCCTTTGTGGTCGGGCGCGGGCATTTTATCGGCGCTTTCGTATGTGCCGGCTGTGTCTGCGTGATCATGCGCGTAAGGGTCATATTCCGGGACTGATCAAGGCCAGTTGGTAAAGGGCTGGAGAGTACGATGGGAATGACGGATCCAATTGCAGATATGCTGACTCGTATACGCAACGCATCCCGGGCGCGGCATCAAAGGTGGCTATCCCGTGGTCGCGTGTGAAAGAAAACATCATCAAGGTTTTGATTGAGGAAGGCTACCTAAGAGAATCGAAAAAGGTAAAGGCTTCCCAGGGTGCGGGGAGGAGCTTGTGATCCAGCTCAAGTTCGACAGGGAAAATCGTCCCGTGATCGCGGGCATCAAGCGCGTCAGCAGGCCGAGCCGCAGGGTCTACGTCGGCTCGCAGGCCGTGACGCCGGTCCGAAAAGGGTTGGGGAATCAACGTTCTCTCGACGCCCAGAGGGATATTGGTGGATCGGGAGGCCCAGAAGGCAAGAGTAGGGGGAGAACTCATCTGCTCGGTATGGTAGTTTTAAGGCGAGGTGTACAGTGTCGCGTATTGGAAAGCTGCCCATAACGATCCCAAGTGGAGTCAAGGTAGCCGTCGAACCCAAGGAAGTTCGTTTGGAAGGACCGAAAGGAAAGCTCAAAACGACTATTCCGCCGGGGGTCAATGTAAAAGTTGAAGGCAATATCGTTCGAGTCGAGCGGGAGGGCGAGCAGCGTCAAGTTCGGGCTTTGCATGGGCTTACGCGAAAGCTGATCGCCAATATGGCCCAGGGTGTCAGCCAGGGCTTTAGCCGTGTGCTTGAAATCAACGGCGTCGGTTATCGCGCCGAGGTCAAGGGCCAAGAGATCCACATCACATTGGGCTTTTCTCATCCGGTGGTGTTTCCCTTGCCCCTAGGCGTGGCTGCTTCTGTGGAGAGACAGGTGATCATAACACTCAGCAGTGCGGATCGTCAGTTGCTCGGAGAGACCGCCGCGAAACTACGTGGCCTCAGGCCGCCCGAGCCATACAAAGGCAAGGGCGTCAAATATCGCGAAGAAGTCATTCGGCGTAAGGCAGGAAAAGCGGTTGGTTCCGCAGGAGCGCGTAGCGCTTTAGGTCAAGAACAGATGGCAAATAAGCAAAGAGACATTGCCCGAACGCGGCGAAAACAGCGGGTTCGCAAAAAGGTCTTGGGAACGGATCAGCGCCCGCGCATTTCTGTCTTCAAGAGCAATAAGCACATCTACGCGCAAATTATTTCCGACGATCGCGGGATAACATTGGCAGCGGTCTCGACGCTCTCTAAAGACTTGGTGACCAAGGTCGAGAATATCAAAGGCGTAGAGGCCGCAAAACAGGTCGGGTTGGAGCTGGCCAAGATCTGTAAAGAAAAGAATATTTCGCAGGTTATCTTCGATCGTAACGGGTTTCTCTTTCATGGGCGAGTCAAGGCCATTGCTGATGGTGCTCGTGAAGGCGGATTAGAGTTTTAACAACATTCATGAAGCGAGGTTTCTTTGGAACGGATTGATCCCCAGGGTTTGGAGCTGAAGGAGAAAGTGGTTCACATTAGCCGGGTGGCCAAGGTCGTGAAGGGCGGCCGGCGATTCAGCTTCAGCGCGCTGGTGGTGGTGGGTGATAACCATGCCGTTGTCGGTCACGGAATGGGGAAAGCGAACGAAGTACCGGAGGCGATACGAAAGGGGCTAGAACAGGCCAAGAAAAATTTGATTCGCGTCCCGGTTATGGAAGGAACCATTCCCTTCGAGGTGAGTGGCAGGTTTGGCGCCGGTTACGTCATTCTCAAACCCGCGTCCGATGGAACTGGGGTTATCGCCGGTGGGGGCGTGCGAGCGGTGGTGGAAGCTGCGGGGATACAAAACGTTTTGACCAAGTGTCTCGGCTCCAACAATCCGCACAACATGGTTAAGGCGACGTTTGAGGCGCTCAAAGATCTGCGCCCTCCCGAGGAAATCGCAGACCGGCGAGGAAAGGTATTGGCGGAGATTCGCTGAGTATGAAACTAAGTGATCTAAGACCGGCGCAGGGTTCTAACAATAAACGGAAGCGCGTAGGACGGGGAGATGGCTCCGGCCATGGGAAGACCTCATGCCGAGGCCACAAGGGACAGGGCGCTCGATCGGGAGGAGGAACGCGCCCTGGGTTCGAAGGTGGCCAGATGCCGCTCCAACGGCGTCTTCCTAAGCGCGGCTTCCCTAATGCCTTTCGAGTTGAAATGGCGATCGTTAATCTAGAACAACTGGAAGCGTTCCCATCGGGGAGCGAAGTAACGCCCGCGCTGCTCGCTGAAAAAGGGCTTTTGCGGGGTAAGAACCAACGGGTCAAGATACTTGGCGATGGAGCCCTGACCAAGCCATTGACGATCAAAGCCCATGGGTTTTCTGCCAAGGCTAAAGAGAAAATCGAAGCCTGCGGCGGCAAATTGGAGTTGTTGGACAGCTTCATGCTTAACGGTTTCCAGAACGCATCGAAAATTCCCGAGCTCAGGCGTCGGGTGCTCTTTACCCTGGCGATGTTGGCGGTGTATCGGCTCGGCGTTCATGTGCCAACGCCGGGAATCGATCGCCAGGCATTGGCCGCTTATTTTGAGCAAGTAAAAGGAACGATTTTCGGACTTTTCAATCTCTTTTCAGGCGGTGCCCTTGAGCAATTTTCGGTTTTTCTCTGGGCATCATGCCCTACATCAGCGCGTCAATCATTCTGCAGTTGTTGACGGTGGTTTTTCCTTACATTGAAAGACTTTCGAAGGAAGGCGAAGCCGGGCGCCGGAAAATCACACAGTATACCCGCTATGGAACTGTGGTCTTATCGATCATTCAGGGACTCATGATTAGCTTTGGACTGGAGGGAACGCGGGGTCCTGGAGGCGCCGCCATTGTGTTAGATCCGGGTTGGAGCTTTCGGTTGATGACAGTCATCACACTGACATCCGGCACGGCTTTCATTATGTGGCTGGGTGAGCAAATTACCGAACGTGGAATCGGCAACGGCATCTCTCTGATCATTTTTGCCGGCATCGTGGCCCGGCTCCCGTCGGCGCTTACGACAACATTTCAGTTCATTCGCGAAGGTGAATTGGGAGTCTTGATTGCGTTGTTTCTACTCGTTTTCACCGTCGTCATTGTGGGAGTCATTATTTTCATGGAACGAGGACAGAGACGCATTCCTGTCCAGTACGCCAAACGGGTGGTTGGACGAAAGATGTACGGTGGGCAAAGCTCCCACTTGCCACTAAAGATCAATACGGCGGGAGTGATTCCGCCGATTTTTGCCTCGTCCATTCTGATCTTTCCCGCCACCGGTTGGCTCAGTTTGCGCCCTACCCCTGGGTACAATCTATTTCCGGCATGCTGAGCCCAGGACAATGGCTTCATGACTTGGTGTATGTGGTGTTGATTATTTTCTTTGCCTATTTTTACACTGCGGTTGTCTTCAATCCTGTGGATGTAGCCGAAAACATGAAAAAATTTGGCGGCTATATTCCTGGAATCAGACCCGGCCAGAAGACGGCGGAATTTATCGACCGAGTCCTCTCCCGCATTACCTTGGGGGAGCACTTTACATTTCCGTTGTTGCGCTTTTGCCGACCATTTTGATCCAGCAGTTTAACGTGCCGTTCTACTTCGGCGGGACAGCGCTGTTGATCGTGGTCGGGGTTGCACTGGACACGGTGGCGCAGATGGAGACGCACCTGATAAGCCGCAATTATGAGGGCTTCATGAAACGAGGGCGCTTGCGGGGAAGAAGGGGCTAAAGGTTGGCGAGTTTACGCGTCGTTTTGCTAGGGCCTCCGGGCGCTGGCAAAGGGACTCAGGCGAAACTGCTGCGGGAGAAGTTCGAAGCCTGTCAGGTATCGACAGGAGATATTCTAAGACAGGCGGTGGCAGACCAAAGTCCTTTAGGAAAAGAAGCTTCCGTATACATTAAGCGTGGAGATTTGGTGCCGGATAGCGTGATCATTAAGCTGGTCGCAGAACGGCTTAAAGAAAAGGATTGCGCGCCGGGCTTTATTCTTGATGGTTTCCGAGGACGATTCCACAGGCTCAAAGCCTTGAGGAGATCCTGCAGGAAAATGGGATTGGGGCTGCAGTCTGTTTTGTTGGTGCAGGTGCCTCATACGGTAATTGTTGAACGGCTTGCAGGTCGCCGAACCTGTAAGAATTGTGGCGCGCTATACCATCTGAAGCTTCAATCCCTCGACAAGTGGAGAGTGTTTGCGATCGCTGTGGCGGTGAGCTACTGCAACGAGACGATGATCGCGAGGAAACCATCAGTGCGCGTTTGAAGGTATATGACAACCAGACCGCGCCTTTGGTCGATTATTACCGCCAGCGAGGATATTGAGGAAATCGACGGGGTTGGAAACGTAGAGGACATCGGACATCGTTTGATCAAGGCTCTGGAGGACCGGGCAACGTGATTTCGCTCAAATCGCCTCGAGAAATCGACATCATGAGGCGGGCGAACATAATTGTTGCTGAGGTCTTGCAAGCAGCTGAAACAGACAGTGGCTCCCGGAGTAACGACGCTAGAATTAGACGCGGTGGCTGAGGAGCTGACGCTAAGAAGAAAGGCCATTCCGGCGTTCAAGGGTTACAGCGTAGCCGGTAGAGTTTTTCCGCGCTGTCTTTGCGTATCGATCAACGAGGAGATTGTTCATGGAATCCCGTCCAATCGAGCGCTGCGTGAGGGAGACATCGTCGGGCTCGACTACGGGGTGATTTACGATGGCTTCTATGGTGATTCGGCGGTGACGGTTGGCGTGGGGAAGGTGAGCGAGGAAGCCAAACGTCTGATGGAGGTTACGGAGCAGGCGCTTTATAGGGGCATTGAACAGCTCCAAGACGGAAAGCGGTTGGGAGATCTCGGGTTTGCGGTCCAGCAAACTGCAGAGAGCGCGGGCTACTCGGTTGTCCGTGCCTTCGTCGGTCATGGCATCGGCAAGAAGTTGCATGAGGAACCGCCGGTGCCGAATTACGGTGAGCCTGACCGCGGAGTTCGACTGAAGGAAGGGATGGTTTTGGCCATTGAGCCCATGGTCAATGCCGGAAGTTACGAAGTTGAAATTAAAGAGGACGGCTGGACGGCGATAACCAAAGACGGCAGCCTGGCGGCTCATTTTGAGCATTCGGTGGCTGTCACACAAAACGGGCCGTTTATTTTAAGCAAGTTATAGTTAGTATTCATTTAATCGAATAGCCCGAAAGTCTGGTATGCCCAAAGAAGATGCCATCGAAGTGACCGGGAAGGTATTGGAGACCTTACCCAACGCGATGTTTCGAGTGGAGTTGGACAACGGGCATAAAGTACTCGCTCACATATCGGGCAAGATGAGGATGCACTATATCAAGATCCTCCCCGGAGATAAGGTCAAGATCGAATTGTCTCCCTACGATTTGGGACGGGGACGGATCATCTTTCGGGAGCGCTGAGAACAGGAGTCGCTGTCGTGAAGGTTAGAGCCTCGGTCAAAAAAATTTGCAACAAATGTAAAATCATAAGGCGCAAGGGAGTCGTGCGAGTGTTGTGTGTTAACACCAAGCACAAGCAAAGAGCAGGGGTAGATAGCTCAAACCCTGAGGGATTAGAGAGAAGCTAAGAGGAAAATATGGCACGCATTGCAGGAGTCGATCTCCCGAGAAGCAAAAGGATGGAAGTCGCGCTCACCTATATTTATGGAATCGGCAGGAGCGCCTCGCGAAAATCCTTGAGCAAGCTGGAATCTCCTTCGACCTGAAGAGCGACGATCTCTCGGACGAGGACGTGGTAAAAATCCGGCAGATCCTCGACGGGGACACAAAGTCGAGGGTGATCTGCGACGCGACGTGTCCATGAATATCAAGCGGCACATCGACATGGGATCTTATCGGGGCTTGCGCCATCGTAAGAACCTGCCGGTGCGCGGCCAACGGACGCACACCAACGCACGCACGCGCAAGGGGCCACGCAAAACCGTCGCGGGAAAAAGCCAGCCCTTCTAAGGGTTAGTCCCAATAGGAGAACCATATGGCAAAAGCCGAAGACGCCGTCGAGGAAAAACAGGAAAAGAAGACAGAAGGGCAGGCCGAGCAGAAGTCTGCGGACAAGGCCGCGCGCAAAAAGCGGGGACGAAAAATATCTCCGAGGGCGTGGTTCATATTCATTCGACCTTTAATAACACGATTGTTACGATTACGGATTACCAGGGCAACGTAATCTCGTGGTCGAGCGCTGGAAGCCATGGGTTTCAAAGGCTCTCGCAAGGGACTCCGTTTGCGGCCCAGCAGGCAGCGGATAGCGCGGCAAAAAAGCGATGGATCACGGGCTGCGAAGCGTTCAGATCTTTGTCCGAGGTCCGGGCGCGGGCGAGAGTCGGCGCTGCGACGCGCTTCAGTCAGCGGGTTTCAACATCAGTCTGATTAAAGATGTAACCCCAATTCCCACAACGGTTGCCGCCCGCCGAAACGAAGGCGGGTTTGATAGAGGAGGAAGGATTGGCTAGATACACAGAATCTGTGTGCCGGCTTTGCCGGCGAGAAAACCTCAAGCTCTTTCTGAAGGGGAGCGATGTTACACGGACAAGTGCGCCATTGAAAGGCGCAACTATCCCCCGGGGCAGCATGGCCAAAAGAGACCCAAATTCTCTGAATACAGCATTCAGCTGCGCGAGAAACAAAAGGTCAAACGAGATGTACGGCCTGCTGGAGAATCAATTTCGTCGTACGTTCGCACGGGCGAGCCGCGAAGGAGGATTACCGGAGGCCTTGCTAGTTCTGCTGGAGCGGCGGCTCGACAACGTAGCCTATCGGCTCGGTTTCGCCAGTTCCAGAGCGGAAGGCCGATTGCTGGTTCGGCAGGGGCATATTCTGGTTAACGGGAAACGAGTCAATATCCCGTCTTATGTTGTTCGTGTTGGCGACGAAGTTACTGTCAAAGAGGATAGTCGGCAGATGGCGGAGTCTTGACGGCGATGGAGGGCGCACAGCGTCGCGGTGTGCCCGGAATGGGCGGAACTCAGACCGGGATGCATTTCAGTGGGCGGGTCAAATTACTGCCCGCACGCAGCGACATCACGATGCCCATTAACGAAAAAATTAATTGTAGAATTATATTCGAAGTAATTTTCGAATGTAGGAGAAACTATGTCCACAATGTATCGGCATTGGACGGATTTGATCAAACCAAGCAACTGGAGGTCGAAGAGAAGTCATTAACGTCCACCTATGGAAAGTTTTATGCGGAGCCCTTTGAGCGCGGGTTTGGCCAGACCATCGGTAACACCCTGCGTAGAATCCTGCTTTCCTCGCTCATGGGGCATCCATTGTCGCCGTTCGTATCAAGGGGATTCTCCATGAATTCTCTACCATCCCGGGGTTACGGAAGACGTAACCGATATCATATTAAATCTGAAAGAGGTGCGACTCCGGATCAACGATGGCGAGCAGCAGACGCTTAAAATCGATGCCAAAGGGCCTGGAATCGGTGCAAGCAAAAGGATATCGTCGCTCCCGCTACCGTGGAAATCTTAAATCCTGAACATAAGATAGCCACCCTATCGCGGGACGCCAAATTGGAAGCAGAGATCACTGCAAAACTCGGTCGCGGTTATGTCCCTGCAGAAAGGAATAAAGAGGAAGGCGCACCGGTGGATACAATTTTTATCGACGCGGTTTTCTCACCCATCCACAAGGTGAACTTTAATGTGACCAACGCTCGCGTGGGCCAACGGACCGATTACGATCGTTTGGTGTTCGAGGTTTACACCGACGGGTAGCGTCAAGCCGGAAGACGCCGTGGCCTATGCCGGCAAAGATTCTCCAGGACCAGGTTGGGATTTTCGTGAACTTTCAGGACGAGCCGCGTCAGGAGAAACGCGAAGATGGACCCACGATTCCATTGAACGATAATCTTTTCCGCAGCGTGCGATGAGTTGGAATTTTCCGTGCGCTCGCAGAACTGCCTTCAAACGCCGATATCAAATACATTGGTGAACTGGTCCAGAAAGACCGAACAAGAGATGCTGAAGACCGAAGAATTTCGGCCACAAGTCGCTCAACGAGATCAAAGAAATTCTTCGTGAGATGGGGCTGGAACTGGGAATGAAGATCGATCATTTTCCCTCACGGGAAGAGATCGAAAGCCGGCGGACGCGCCAGTGAGAAAGAAACGGCATAAACTATGCGCCATCTCAAGTCAGGCAGAAAACTGAATCGTACTTCAAGTCACCGATGGGCTTTAATGCGTAATCTCGTTACCTGTTTGCTACGCGACGAGAGGATTCAAACCACAGACCCGAAAGCTAAAGAGATGAGACGATGGGTTGATCGCGTAATCACAGTTGGGCAAACGCGGCAGCTTGCACGCCAGGCGTCAAGCCCTGGAAATCGTTCGTGATAAAGCGATCGTGCGGAAGCTGTTCGACACCATCGCGCCGCGCTTCAAGGATCGTCCTGGCGGCTATACCCGGATCGTCAAGATCGGCCAGCGGCGAGGAGATTCGGCGCCGATTTCGTTGATAGAATTAGTAGCCAGTGCCGGAGAATACGGTTGAAGCTCCGTCCGGGAGAGGAGAAGACGAAGTAGAGGAAGGCGCATCGGCCCAAGAGAGTCGGCGCCTCAAGGAAAAACCCGCCGACCGCGTAAAATAGTCATCCCCTTTTTATCGGCAAAACAAGAGCTGGAGCCAGGTGGTTTGTTTGTTTCACCCTAGCTGCCGGCTCTTTTATTGTCCAGATGCGTATTCATCGTCAGCGTGAAAATCCTCGCGTCAACACTAGGGAACCGATAGCTTTTGTTCGCTGGACGGTCGTGATATGAGGCACGAGGGAAAGGAAAGGCGATGGGGTTACTGCATCGATCGCGTCAACGATATCTTGCGCATTGACTTAAACGTCGGTGCTTTGGATCAGCTCCAGTGGCGCGACTTCGGCAAGGGTCTTTCCATGTCCCGATTAGCGCGGGAAGGGAAACGGGAGTTGATTCTTTATCGAATTGCCGCCAACGCCGCTTCAGATGCCGTTTCTGAAGCACTGAACACATTGGCGGCGAGTTTTATCTTGTCCTTAGAGGCAAAATCGCCGATGAGACCGGAGAGTATGTGGAAGGAGACCTGGTTTTTTGGATCCGCAGTCGGTGCATACGCCACGGGCAGTTGGCGATACGGTAGTATTAGTGCACTATGGCCCGAAGGAGTGCGCATCGTCGATTGAACAGAAACAATCAACGACGGGAGGATTTATGAAAGCCTTGGGATTTATCGGTACGGGCGGGATGGGCGGTGGCATGGCGGCCAACTTGATCAAAGCGGGTTACAGCTTGGTCGTTAATGATTTGCGGCGGGAGCAGGCGCGGGGATTGGAGAGTCAGGGGCAACGTTCGAGGAGTCGCCCCGAGCGGTTGCCGAGTCCTGTGAGATGGTGCTTTCGATGCTGCCGTACAATGAAGCGGTTCGAGCGGTGGGACTGGGTGGTGGCGGATTGCACAGAAGCCGCCAGCGGCGCTAAGCTGTGGGTCGATTTCAGCAGTATCGACAAGAAGACGATTGTTGGGGTAAATGCTGAGTTGGAAAAAAGGGTGGACTGTTCTCGACGGCTCTGCCGGCGGTGTCGAAGAAGCAGCAGCGGCGGGAACGCTGTCGCTCTGGATCTCGGGATCGAAAGAACTGTTTGATCAACATCAGCCTGTCTTTAAGACGATGGGCAAAAAGATCCTCCACGTTCGGCGAGCTCGGCAACGCCAAGTTGGTGAAAAACGCCATGGCGATGTTCGCAGCAATCCAACACTTGGGGCTCGCAGAGATTTTCTCTTGGCTCAAGAAAGGCGGTGTGACGGAAAACACCTTTTACACCGTTTTGCAGAATTCCCAGCAGAGCTCCGAAGCCATTGACCGTATCTGCGAGATTGTTGTGAGTCGAAAATACAAACCCGCAAGTCGTGGATGCCCAAAGATGTCGGCTTTGGGCTAGACATGGCTCGCGAGATGGAGGTGCCGGTTCCTTTCACCGCATTAGCTTATCAGATGTTTTCTATCGCCCAGGCCACCGGCCTTGACGGATATGAGGCTACCGGCATTGCCTGCAACGTGTTCTGATCTGATTACGGGGCAAAAAGGGGCTACTGAAGGAGAGGGAGAGTTGTTTCCCGGAACGCATCTCGCGTTTTCTAGCTATCTCTTACGCCATCGGCCAAAGGAGTATCCGATCGCGTTTGACCGCCACGGGTTTGCTGCGTGGGGCGAGGGTTTGTCGGCGCAGTACGGGAGCGGCTTCGGGAAGTCACTGAGGAACAAATGTGGACCGTGGCCATCGGTTCCGACAAGCAACCCTTCGAATAAAAGGCAACTCTACTATGGAACCGCGCTGGGAAAGCGACGGATCCTGCCCCGCGACGTCATCGTGGTCGATGCAGTGGCCGCGCACGCCGATGGCGTTCGCTCGCTTCGCGCGTCAGGCCCTTTGTTTCTGGCAGAGAACGTTCCCTTCAAATGCCTGTCGTTGGATCAAAAGTGAAGCCGATCCATTCAAGCGATTGGAGGGGCAGCGAAACCCGCACTTTCGATCATATCTATGCGTCGGCGCTATGTTTTTCTTCTTCGGCTACGCGGAACACGATCGGCAGTTAACTCGTAAAGCCTTGCAGCCCGGCAGACTAGACGGCGAACGAAGCTTGGTCCATGAAGGGAGGTCCTTATGTACTTGCGCACATTACTCATACTGATTGTACTTGGAGCTGTGGCTATTTTCGCGGCCATCAACTGGAAAGCGTTCATGGCACCGACAACGTTGTCAGTGGTTTTCGCCACCTTGGAGGCTCCGCTCGGGCTCATTTTGCTGGCCGTTGTCGGTTTGCTCACTTTGTTATTTCTTGCTATACGTGGTCTATTTGCAGTCCTCCGTGCTGATGGAAAACCGCCGCAATGCGCGCGAACTACAAGCGCAGCGGGAACTCGCCGAGCAGGCGGAAGCTTCTCGGTATCAGCCAACTGCGCTCGTTTTTGGAAAGCGAGCTCCGTAAGCTCGGGGAAAAAACCGAGGAGATCAAAGATAGCCGTGTTGGCGAAACTTGAAGGGGTTGAACGGGAGCTGCGCGCGGTGGTGGAGCAGTCCGGAAATACGCTTGCCGCTTGCATCGGGGAGATTGAGGATAGGCTTGAACGTGCTCCTGGCGGAGCGGCTTTCAAAGGACTCTGTGTGAATGAGTTTCAAACTATCCGCGTTCGACGAATCATAAATACCCTTAGAAATCGATTCCGCTACTTGTCAATCTACCTAGGTAGATTCAGCGGCCGCTTGCTTCAAACATAGAAAGCCATTATAAATACCTAATTACCTCTGCTACAAACGAGTTTTCCCGCAAAAATTGTATGAAAAAGTTGTTTGGATATTGGTGGGGCATATGCCTGGAGATGCTCCGAATAGACCAGAATCGAAATGCGAAGTCACCTTAGGCAGCTTTTAACCCAAGCCATCGAGAAAACGGCGAAGGGGGAGAGCTGAATTCAACAGATCTCCCCTTTGCTTCTTGAGCCGCCCAAGCAGCGGGAGTTTGGCGATCTTGCAACCAACGTCGCGATGTTATGGGCGCAAAGGGCTAAAAAGCCGCCACGGGTTATCGCGGAGATGATCCTCAAGAATCTCGAGGATCCCCACGGATATCTCGCGCGCAAGGAGATCGCCGGGCCCGGGTTTTTGAACTTTACCTTTTCGTCGCAGTTTTACTATCAACGACTGAGGGACCTTGCGGAGGGAAGGAAGGCAATCTCGATATAGGCCGAGGCCGCAAGGTACAAGTCGAGTTCGCCAGTGTCAACCCGACCGGTCCCCTCCATGTCGGTCACGGGCGTGTGGCTGTCATGGGCGATGTGTTGGCGCGGCTGCACAAGGCCGTCGGCTTCGAGGTCGAGCGCGAATACTACGTCAATGATGCGGGCAAACAGATGGAGAATTTGGGACGATCGTTGTACGCGCGTTATCAAGAGTTGTTGGGGATGCCGTCCGAATTTCCTGTAGACGGGTATCCCGGCGATTACGTGAAGGAGCTTGCCGAAACAGTGAAGAGTGAAAACGGCTCCAAGTTTACCGCCGTATCGCAGGACGCCGCCATTGAATTTTTTACCCGATACGGAGGCAATGCGTTGCTGCAAACGATAAAAAAGCAGCTTGGAGAATTCGCCATCCACTTCGATGCGTTTTTCAGCGAGAAGGCGCTACGTGAGAAGAACGAGGTCGTCGAAACACTCGAACGTTTGCGTTCGCGGGGCTTGATCTACTCACAAGACGGCGCGGAATGGTTCAGGTCGACGGAGTTCGGCGACGACAAGGACCGCACCGTGATCAAAAGCGACGGTGAGCTTACTTATTTCGCCAGCGACATCGCTTATCACCGAAACAAGTTCGAGCGGAAATTCAATAAGCTTATCAATGTCTGGGGTGCGGATCATCATGGCTACGTACCGCGTTTGAAAGCGGCGATGCAGGGACTGGGCTATGACCCGAACATCTTGCACGTCGTCTTGGTCCAGATGGTGCAGCTCACGCGCGGCGGCGAGCCGGTGCGCATGGGCAAACGAACCGGCGAGTTCGTGTCTCTGGAAGAAGTTTTACAGGAAGTCGGGCGCGACGCGGCGCGCTTTTCCTTTTGATGCGCAAATCGGATAGCCATCTCGACTTCGACTTGGATTTGGCGAAGCGACAGTCAAGCGATAATCCGGTCTTTTACGTGCAGTATGCTCATGCGCGCGTCGCTAGCATTTTTGAGCAGGCGCGCAAAAGCGGCTTGTTGGATAGTGTCGCTCGGGTTGATCACCCGGTTACGCTGGAGCGATTGAAGCTAGGGGAGGAGTTGGAGCTGATTCGCCAGATGGTTCAATTTAACGATGTCTTGGAAGACAGCGTGCGGGAGCTCGAACCGCATCGCATGGTGTTTTATCTGCTCGAATTGGCCGGGAGTTTCATCGCTATTACAATCGCTTTCGAGTGATTTCCGATGATCTAGGGTTGACTCACGCGCGGCTATTCCTGGTGCAGAATGTTCAAATGACTATTCGTCGAGGGCTGGAAATCTTGGGAGTTGAAGCGCCGCTGAAGATGGCCTCCCGTTCGGAAGAAGATCCGCCTGCATCCTGATGCGGCGGGTCAATCGCGGAGAGTTTCGATGGCTGAGAATAGAAGAGACCGGGATAAGCGGTTTTACTTTAGCCGTGGGCAGTTGGTGTTGCTCGGTGGCGCATTTACGATAACTTCCTGATTATTTTTCTTGGGCATTGTCGTTGGTCAGGGAATCGAAGAACGAAAAATGGCTAGGCCGGAGGAACCCCTAATCAAAATTCCCGTAAACCCATCAGCGCAGGGTAGCGGTGCAGGACCTGCCGGTCAGGCAAAAGAAGAGCTGACATTTTACGACACGCTTGCCAAATCATCCAAAAGCGAATCCTCACTCGAGGAAAAAGCCAGCGAGCCGAAACCACTCGAAAGGCCGCCAAGTCGGAAAGAAAAGAAGTCAAAGCCAAAGGGCGTGAAGCCTCGCCTTCCGTGTCGCTCAAAACGGAGGAGAAGGCGCCCCGGGAAAAGTCCAATGCGGTCCAACTGTCAAATTCTGTCGAAGAATCCGGTAAAGCTTGGTATGTGCAGGTCAATGCCTTCCCCGATGAGAAATCGGGTAAAGTTTCTGTTGATAGGCTTAAGAATAAGGGCTACAACGCCTATTTGATGGAAGCGCGAAACAACGGGAAACTTTGGTACCGTGTCCGCGTGGGCGAGTTCAGTTCACGCGAGGAAGCGGAAAGGATAGCGGACATTTTGAAATCTAAGGAGAACTTTCCCAAGGCATTTGCCACCCGTCAGTAAAGTTGCAGGCCAAGATGAATATTCGAGAAGCGATCGAGAAGCTGGTTAACCGGGTCAATCTCTCCGAAGACGAAACGATCACCGTAATGAACGAGATCATGACCGGGGAAGCAACGCCTTTACAGGTGGCGTCTTTTCTCACTGCGCTCAGAATGAAAGGGGAGACCGTCGAGGAAATTACTGGAGCTGCGCGCGTGATGCGGGAGAAAGCTCATCGCGTTAACGTTCAATTTAAACCCGTCCTGGACACTTGTGGGACCGGGGGCGACCAGAAAGGGACTTTAATATCTCCACCACGTGTTCATTCGTGGTCGCTGGAGCGGGGTCCGTGTTGCCAAGCATGGTAACCGCTCGGTATCGAGCCAATCGGGCAGCGCCGACGTTTTGGGGGTTTTGGGGTCAAGGTGGATGCACCCAAGGAACGCGTGGAGGCCTGCATCGACAAGGTCGGCATCGGCTTTTTGTTCGCGCCCTTACTTCACGAAGCGATGAAATATGCGGTGCAGCCGCGCCGCGATATCGGTATTCGTACGATCTTCAATCTGCTGGGGCCCTTGACGAATCCCGCGATGGCGACGCATCAGCTATTGGGTCTATACAGTGGCAATTGGTCGGGACCATCGCTCATGTTTTGAGGAACCTCGGTAGCGCTCGAGCCATGGTCGTTCACGGTGTTGAAGGGTTGGACGAAATCTCCCTCTGCGGTCCAACCAAAGTCGCCGAGCTTCGCGATGGACAGGTTAAAGAGTACGTGATCGAGCCTCGAAGCACTGGGACTTACGAGATGTCGCCTAGAGGATCTCCGCGGCGGCAGCGCGGAAGAAAGCGCCGTTGTAGTGCGCTCGGTGTTGCAGGGAAGAAAGGGGCTGCGCGGGACGTGGTGCTGCTCAATAGTGGCGCGGCCCTCTATGTCAGTGGCAGCGCCGCTTCCATCACTGAGGGCATGCGGTTGGCAGCCGAGTCGATCGATTCTGGCAAGGCGCGGCAGAAACTTGAGGGCTGGTGCAGATGACGACCTCGGCTTAGCTTCAATGGCGGAATTTCTAGCCACCATCGTTGAGCACGTTAAGAACCAGAGTGGAGCAACGGCGACGGGAGATGCCGACGTCGGTTTTGCGCGAGCGGCCGCTGTTTCACACGCCCAGGCGTGGATTTGCCGAAGTCTAACCGGGAACTCGCGGCGGATCATTGCAGAAGTAAAGCGAGCCTCGCCTTCCAAAGGGTTAATTCGGGAAAATTGCGATCCGGTAGCGATTGCCAAAGATTATGCCAGTCACGGAGCAAGCGCGATCTCGGTCCTCACGGAGGAGCGATTTTCCAGGGTAGCCTTTTATATCTGGAGCAGATTCACGGCGCAGTCAATATACCTTTGCTGCGTAAGGACTTCATCGTCGACCCCTATCAGTTGACCGAAGCGCGGAGCTATGGGGCCGACGCGGTTTTGTTCATCGCGGCCTTGCTCGATCCGAGTTTGCTTAAGGAATTGCGTGAGCGAGGCCACGGCTCTGTCGTTGGACTCACTCGTCGAAGTCCACACCGAAGAGGAACTCAACGCTGCGGTGAAGGCCGGGGCACAGTTGCTGGGCATCAATAACCGAGACCTCACCACTCTTGAGGTGAACTAGCCACGACGGAGAAACTAGCTCCGCTGGTGCCCGTCGGAATGCCGGCGGTGTGTGAGAGCGGTATCGATAGTGTGGAGCAGATTCGGCGCGTCGAAAAGTTGGGCATACACGTCTTTTTGATCGGTGAATCGCTGATGCGGGCGGCTCAGCCTGGAAAAAGCTACGGGAGCTAATGGAGCGGTAGCGCTCAATCTTCGACTATTGAAATTTCATCGCCATGACTAAGGTTAAGGTCTGCGGCATCACGAATTTGGCGGACGCTGAGAAGGCGCTCGAATTCGGTGCGGATGCCCTAGGATTTAACTTCTATCCGCCGAGTCCCCGGTGTATCGCGCCGGAGGAGGCACGCGCGATTCTCCAGCGATTGCCTGAAGGGTCCTGTAACATTGCGGTCTTTGTCAACGAGCCGAAGGAGAAGGTTCGCGAGATTATCGCTCACAGGGAACTCGCCAACGGACGACAGGCGTATAGCGCTCTGCAATTCCACGGTGACGAGACCCAGGAGTATTGCCGAGGCTGGTCGATGAAAGTCATTAAGGCGTTTCGAGTGAGAGAAAAAAATCCTTGGAAGGCATGGAACAATTTCCGGCGGATTTTTATTTGTTGGATTCGTGGTCGTTGGGATATGGCGGATCAGGTGCCGCATTTTCCTGGGAATGGCTCGAGGGACTCAAGACTGAGAAGCTGATTCTGTCGGGTGGTCTAAGCATCGAAAACGTCGTTGCGGCCATTCGCAGGATCCATCCCTACGGTGTCGATGTCTGCAGCGGCGTGGAAACACGCCCGGGTATGAAAAGATCATGCAAAGCTCAAAGAATTCATTCTTGCTGCCAAAGGTGCCTGATCGGCGCGGTCATTTCGGTCCCTACGGCGGCCGGTATGTGGCGGAGACTCTCATGCCTGCGCTCACTGAGCTAGAGCGAGCCTATGCGCAGGCGCGTCTTGACCCAAACTTTCGTAAAGAGTTCCAGCACTCTCTTCATCAATACGCCGGAAGAGCAACGCCCCTCTATTTCGCCGAGCGGCTGACCCAGAAACTTGGCGGCGCGAAAATCTATCTTAAGCGCGAGGATCTCTGCCACACCGGCGCGCACAAGATCAACAACACCCTCGGCCAAGATCCTCTCTAGCGCGCAAAATGGGGAAGGAGAGAATCATCGCGGAAACGGGCGCGGGGCAGCATGGAGTCGCTACGGCGACGGTGGCAGCGCGGTTTGGCCTTGAGTGTGAGATTTTCATGGGCAAGGAAGACGTCGCGCGGCAATCGTTGAACGTATTTCGCATGAAACTCCTTGGCGCGAAGATGAGGGTCGTGGAAGCAGGCAGCCAGACCTTAAAGGACGCAATGAATGAGGCACTGAGGGATTGGGTGACCCACGTGCGCAATACCTATTATTTGATCGGTTCTGTGGCCGGTCCGCATCCCTATCCGATGATGGTTCGTGACTTTCAATCGGTGATCGGCGAAGAGGCGCGGAGGCAATTTCTAAAGGCCGAGGGGCGATTACCCGATTACCTGGTTGCTTGTGTTGGCGGCGGGAGCAACGCCATGGGGCTTTTTATCCTTTCCTCCGCGACCCGAAGGTAAAAATCCTTGGTGTTGAGGCGGCGGGAAGAGGTTTACGCACAGGCAAACATGCGGCGTCTATCCTTGGCAGGGAGGTCGGTGTGCTCCACGGCAGCAAAAGCTACGTCCTGCAGGATCAGAGCGGGCAGATCCGCGAGACGCATTCGATTGCCGCCGGCCTGGACTATCCTGGTGTAGGGCCGGAACTTAGCTATCTACGTGATCGCGGTAGAGTGCAGTTTGCTTCAGCCACGGACAGTGAAGCCATCGAGGCGATCAAATTCCTCGCGGAGGTGGAAGGGATCATCCCGGCATTGGAGAGCGCCCACGCCGTTGCGGCCGCCATGCGACTCGCGCCTCGTTTAGTCAAACACCGGACCGTCATCATCGGTCTCTCCGGAAGGGGAGATAAGGATATGATTACAGTCGGGGATTATCTCGGGGTGACACTCTAAATGTAGTTTAAAAGCTAAGGAGTTTTCTTTATTTTGAGCTTTTAACCTGAAACCTTAAACTCTTCGTGCCGCTATCCGAATCATGAGCTGTATCGAAAAAAAATTTGCCGAGTTACAAAAGGGGGAGGCAGCGCTGATCCCCTTTGTGACCGCAGGAGATCCCAATCTTGCGACCACGCTTAAGATCCTTCGGGCGCTGGAAAAGGGCGGCGCGGACTGTATTGAGCTGGGAATCCCTTTCTCTGATCCCACTGCGGACGGGCCGACTATTCAACGATCGTCAGAGCGTGCCTTAAAAACGGGCTGTCATTGCCGCGAATTTTGCAGCTCGTCCGCCAGTTTCGTCGTACGTCAGAAGTCCCCATCGTCCTTTTCGGTTATTTCAATCCGATTTTTCACTACGGCTTGGAAAACTTTTGTCGTGCGGCGGCCCGTGCCGGCGCCGATGGGATACTCTGCGTCGATCTACCCCCTGAGGAGAGTGCAGAGCTCAAGCGCTGGACCGATGCCGAAGGACTCGATCTCATTTTCTCCTATCGCCCACCAGCGGCCCGGATCGCGTGCAGCTTGTGGCTGGAAAGGGTCGAGGATTTATCTATTACGTTTCCGTGACCGGTGTGACCGGAGCGCGCCAAGCACTCGATGATCAACTACGCTCGCAAGTCGCGCGAGTGCGCCCGAGCCCACGTCGCTGCCCGTCGGAGTCGGCTTTGGGATCTCGACTCCAAAGCAGGCTGCCTGGATCGCCGGGTTTGCCGACGCCGCCGTGGTCGGCAGCGCATTAGTCGAAAGAATCGAAAGAGCAAAGGGAGGCGTGGAGAAAGCACGGTGCGCCGGCGCCTTCGTGTCCGAGCTCAAGCGGGCAATAAAGCAAGTCGCCAAGAAACCTTAGAGATTGGGAGAGTTCTTCAGAGGTCGCCCCGTAAGCTGGGAAGCGGTTGCGGTCCCTTCCAACCTATCCCCATGGATTCATATTCAGAAACTCTCAACACGATCTATAACTTGCGCGGTGGAGTGATCGATCTGCGTCTGGATCGCATGAAACAGGCTTTAGCTCTCTTTGACCACCCAGAGAAGCAGTTTCCCTCGTTTCATATCGCCGGAACCAACGGCAAGGGATCTACCGCGGCCATGTTGCATCGCATCCTGTCTCGGTCCGGTTATCGCGTCGCTCTCTACACTTCTCCCCATCTTGTATCCTTTACGGAGCGCATACGCGTAGGAGACGAAGAGATTGTTCCAAACGAAGTTGTAGCGTTGGCACAAGAGATCTGGGACCGGACAGCAGCCGCTAATGTTCCGCTGACCTTCTTTGAATTCGTCACGGTTATGGCCTTTATTTACTTTGCCCGGCGAAAAATCGATGTTGCGGTGGTTGAAGTTGGTTTAGGTGGTCGATTGGACGCAACGAATCTGGTGCGGCCCGTGGTGTCATTGATTTCGACCATTTCCAAGGACCACGAGGCTTATCTTGGGTCCGATCTGCTTTCTATCGCGCGCGAAAAGGGGGAATCATAAAGCAGGGGATTCCTGCGGTTTGTGGCGCGCTACCGACAGAAGTCGCGGCCGTGCTAAAGGATATTGCTGAGGAGCGCGCCGCTCCTTCTTACTTTCTTGGCCGCGATTTCACTTTTTCCTTGAAAAACGAGGGTCTTTTCGATTATACAGGTCTAAAATGGCGTTTAAGTGACCTCGATCTCGCGCTCCGCGGTAAGCATCAAAGAGAAATGCAGCGCTTGCACTGGCTGGGCTCGAAATTGCGGCGCAAGACTTCCCGGTAAACGAGGCAGCGCTGCGGGAGGGATTAAGAACAGTCCGCTGGCCTGGACGGTTTGAAATCGTGCGGGATCATCCGGCTATTGTTCTGGACGGCGCGCATAACGGGGAGGGTGTTAGGGCGCTGATTGAAGAGCTTGAGTTTTCGAGAACAGCGAAAGGTCAGGCTGTTGTTCGCTGCCATGGAAGATAAGGATTGGCGTCTGATGTTGGAGGGACCTTTCTGAGGTTGTGGATGAGATCGTTTTGACGCGGGTCAATATGGAACGCTGCGCAGATCCTTTTCACCTGGCCTCTCAATTGAGCGGAAAAATTCCTCACCGAGCCATTGGAAATGCGCCAGCAGCACTTGAATATGTTCTGGATCGCGCAGAATCCGATGACATTATTCTTATTGCCGGGTCGCTTTATCTGATCGGCGAGATTCGACCGCTCGTCCAAGAAATCGCTGCGGGAAGTCCGTTTAAAAATCATCCTAATTGTTCCGTCTAAACGATGAGCTTAAGAAAAGTTTCTCCATCCAAGCGGTCTTGCCCATCGTTGCGATTCTATGCGGTGGCTCCTTCTTGGGGGCAATCTGTTGCCCCGTCGGGCACCAAGGAAATCGACGTATCGGCGGACAGTCTTTCTTTCGGCAGCGGCGGAACCCAAATCGAAGCGAAAGGAAGCGTCGAAATCAAGCGCCAGCCGACGACAATCAAAGCCGATGAAGTCCGGATCAACCGTGGAACTAACGAGATGGAAGCCAAAGGGCAAGTCTCACTGGACGACCCTAATTGGAAGGTGAAGTCCGCGGAGTCCATGCAGTTCAATTTAGAAACAGAAACCGGTGAGCTTCAAAAGGCGAGATGTTCATCGAACAGAACCACGTCACTATCTCCGGACAAAGGCTGCAGAAATTTAGCGGGCAAACTTATCATATTGATCAGGGATTCTTCACCACCTGCATGTGTGAATCCGGCCCGACGGAGTGGCGAATCTCGGCCGACGAAGTCGACCTTACGCTTGAGGGCACCGGGATTATACAGACACGGCTACTTCTATATTTATGATGTCCCGGTGCTTTATATTCCCTACGGTTTTATTCCGCTGCAAAGCGAACGACAAACAGGATTTCTATTCCCGGAATTCGGTCAGTCGAACACGGACGGATTTCGATACCAGCAGCCCTTTTTCTGGGCAATCTCGAAGAGCACGGATGCGACCTTCACCTCCGACGTCGAGACCTCGTACGCGATTGGGCCTGCTTGCGCACCTTTCGGAACAAAATTAATCAGGACTCCGATTTTCAATTCCTTACGTCCTATTTCAATGAGCTGTGGCGCAAGAACGCAGATGCCGACATTGTGGACAAGACGATCGCCCAGCCGAACATTCCCGAGAATCGTTGGAGCTGTAAACGGTACTCATCGATACACGACGGCGACCGGTTGGCTCACTTACAGCGACTACGCCGCCTACAGTGACACTCTGTTTACGCGGGAATTGGTTGACCGTTTTGATCTACCCCGCAAAGGGAACGGGAAATTCAGGTGAGCCGTTTTGGCCTGTCCCGGTTCGGAGCATTTAAAAATTGGGAGGATACCTATTTCAACGGGGACTGGAGGTTTTACCAGGATTTCATCCAGCCCGCCAAGACAACGTTACAAAGGACACCGGAGGTATCCTTTTGGGGACGCCGCTTTCTTAGCGGGTTTCCACTGGAGTTTCGCTGGCGGGCGGAGGGCGTAAGTTATCTCCGCAGGCAGGCTTGTCCGGGCACGGGGGAGCACGGACAATTGCGGCGACGGGCTTCGTCTCGATCTAAGAGCCGGAGTTGGTGCTCCCCTTTAAGCTTGCCTCCTATCTGTTCGGGGCGGTGAGCGTCGCCCCTCGCGGGAGACGGCTTATTACCTATACTCACCGGTCATATCTGGGGATCGAGGCGTTTCCCGAGAACTGGTAGAAATCCGCGGCAATATCGGCACGACGCTGAGCCGCATCTTTTCTTGGGGTGGTCCGGGGACCGGGGCGATCAGGCACGTTCTTGAGCCGGAATTGAGCTACTTCTTCGTCCCCGGCGTTAGCCAAAGCAATATTCCTATTATGGACGGAATCGACCGTGTGAGCCGCCAGAAACGTGGTGACCTTCGCAGTCGGCAACCGTTTCTGGAGCAGGTCCGCCAGCGCAGCAGCGAGTGCTGCCGCCGATAAAGAAGTCGAATCAGCTGAACCCGTTCATTTCTAGTGTCCAGGAGCTGGGATCACTGCGGCTCGCCTTAGAGTTACGATATTGCTACAGCGCGAAAAGGCGGTAACAGCTTCCGCGACAACTTGATCGATCTCTCGATATGAATCTGCGCCTTACACCCATCAATTTCCTAAATTTTGCGTTTGACGGTGGCCGTATAATCCAGGAGCGTGGGAGATCACGCAGGGTCGGGCGACTGTAACTCTCACGGATCCGCGGCCGATAACGCGGCGGTCATTGGATCCGGACTTTATGAGACCCAACTCTGCCAGCCTTGGTTATCGTTATTTACTCAATGGGCCGAACGGGTTTCTGGCCTTCAACGCAAATGCTCCGGCAGAACTGTGCGGGAAATCCCACCTTCGCGGGCTGTCCCTGGCACCGCCCGAGACCAAAGGTATAATCGGCGATATCGTTGTCAGCTTGTTTTATCACGTCACGGATAACATTCTCTTTGAATGCAAATTCGGTCTATGACACGCATCAATAACCGTTTTATCGGCATTCATTCCGGGATCAAACTGCTCTCTCCCTGTGATTGTTGGAGTATGACCGCTACTCTAAACCACACCATCAACCCGGCGAAGACGAGCTTCAGCTTCAATTTCAATTTGCTCGGAATCGGCACGCAACAGAAGAAGTTCGCTCTAAAGTAAGATCGCCGCCATCAAGGCGTGGCGGCCTTACACGCTGTTTCGGTTCTTTAGCTTGGTCTCAAGCATACCCGAGGTAGTGATAGATACGACCCGTTGCTGCGGTATCTCGTCCCTTTCGCTCTTGCCCAACGAATAGAAGGCAAATTGAGCCGTGGCGCGCCCGAGATTAAAAAAATGTGCCCAATTCCTTTGTCGTTCATGAGTACGCGGGCTCTGGCGCTTGTCGTTTATGATGAGTTTTAAAGTAATCTTCCGTCAACCGGATCGGATCTACGCTATGATAAACAACCGCTTCTCGCATGTAACCGATTTCGAAACCCGCCCTGTAAAGCCGGCGCGCAAAGTCTACATCTTCGGAAGTTCCGGAAGCCCCCGGCCCGAGCCGTTCGTCAAGGGGCCCGACCCTGTCGAGTGCTAGGCGTGAAACAGCAAAATTTGCCCCATTAAGAGAGTGAAAATGTTCAATTTCAGGTCCGAAATCGACATTTGGGATTGTCCTGTAGCGATTAATCAGCGTATGGATTTCCAGGTTTTCGGTCCGTGGAGGCCGGATCGAATGACACCCTGAGCCGCCTGGTATTCTTTTTCTTGAAAAAATTGCTGAACCGCACAGAGCCAATTCGCTTGCACGACAACATCATCATCGAGAAAGGCGAGCACATCGCCATGCGCCACCCGTGACGCCTCGTTCATCACCGCCGATTTGCCGCGTTCTTTAACCTTTAGAAGCGTCAGCGGAAGGGAAAGTTCTTCGCTATGGTGTGCAGAAGTTCCGACGTCTCGTCTTGAGAATTATTGTCCCCAACAATGATTTGCGGCTGGAATTTGTCCAGTCCCACGAGCTCTCTGACGCTGTTAAGCAGAGTTTGAACCAACCGGGCACGATTCTTTGTGGGAATAATAATGCTGAGCTTTATCGCCATGATGTTAACCCCATCGAGCCAGAAGTAATTATTCTAATTTCTTTCAGTTGAAAACACAACCCGACAGCTGTTGCTTTCGGGGTCGTTCCCGCAATGAGATGACAAAATGCACCGAATTTGTTAAATGAGAACAGGCCGACAAAACTATGGCACCGTTTCTCCCTTCGACTACCTTATCACGCTGATTCAATAATTCTACCCAACCCTTGCGGAACTCGTTTGGTCCCTGTAGTCTTTTGTGGTTTTACCTTTAAAGAGCAGCGGGTGGTTAGTGGTTGAAGCTTAGACCGGCTGCCACTGACAGTCTTATGGGGAAGCTAGCAGTACGGGGTGATCGATCATGAGGTCTGTTTTTCGCTATCGTGAGTTAATTCGAAACCTGGTCTTGAAGGACTTGAAGCTCAAATACCGGGATTCCGTATTGGGGTTTCTCTGGTCGCTGGCTAACCCGCTTCCTACTGATCTTGGTTTACAGTTTCGTCTTTGGCCACTTGTTTTGTGAGGTCCACCCAACCTTGCTTATTTTCTGATGGTAGGACTTTTACCGTGGAATTTCTTTGCTCAGTCGGTAATAATGTCTACGGGCTTTGATTATTGATAATGGTAACTTATTGATAGTTCGCAAGGTAGCCCTCCCTATGGAGGCTTCCCGTCGCCACACTGCTTTGTAATCGCTAGCATGGTCATAACAACGCATGACGGATTCGAACGGTAACTTCTTTTGCAGCAAGCTGCTTTTTCTCAGAACATGAGTTTCACTTCCGTCGAACAGATCCATCGCTACGCTATCGTTAGCGAATTGGCTCGTGGAAAAATGGTTTTGGAGATCGGTTTAGACGGGAGTTACGCCTCAAATCTTGTTGTCCAGACGGCAAAACAAGTCGTCGGAATGGACGTAATGCCTGAATAGTCAAGTATGCTCGAACCAAACACTTCGACGGCAAGCTTTTTATCGTGGGTGGCGCATATACGAACATTCCTCTCGCCACCGGTTGTGTTGACTTGGTCATGAGCTTCGGGATAACCGAGCATCTCAACCAAGGTGAGTCAATGATGGCCGAGATCGCACGGGTGCTTCGGCCCGGTGGAATTGTAATCGTCTCCAGTTCGCACCCTCATCAATCCTCCGAGTTCTCCAAACCAGAGAATTCCGCGCCGGTTAAACCCGGATTTTGTAAGCGAGTGTGAGTCTCTGTTGCGATCCAAATTCCGCCACGTCGCTGGTCTTTGCACAACGAATCGCATTGGGGTCCTACGTTACGCCGTTGGTAAAACCAACCTCTAACGTCCTGACGCAAGCTGCGCATCATTGGCCGGTGACTTTATTTCCACTCAAAAGAGACGGTGGCATTGGCCGCCCGTGCTGTGTATTTGCCATAGGTTCTGAATCGAGGCGTTGCCATCCGTTCGCGCAGGGCTTCGGGACCGGAGCGCTTTCTTTGGAGACCCAGCAGATTCAGCTTGTCGATATGTTGAGGGCTGTTGCGTGAAAGAGACAGGACTATTTCTGAACTCAATATGCAGTTGCTTGCTGTGCAGCAAACCTTTGGCTCGGAGAGCATTGACGCGGTTCCGAAAAATACGCGACGGCTTGCTACCCGTCGGTAGCGTGAGGAGAGACTTATATTGGAGTCTGCGGAGAGTAGGTCGAGGTGCTGCTGGATGGAGGACCCAGCGCGGTATTCAGAAGGATTCGTCATCGGTACCACCTGGGTCATAATATTCATGATATTTACCCCGGGCACCCGGCACAGATGACGTGCCGAGCCTTAATACGCCAATTCAAAACATGGCTGCAGCAGCATGAGCTAAGACCCGCCGATATCGAACGGATGCGCGGAGAATTAAAAACTTTTGCCCATTCTCCGCTGATTACCATCATCATTCCGGTCTATAACACCGAGGAGATCTGGTTGCGCAGAGCTATCCAATCTGTAGCAAGCTCAGGTGTACAGAGAATCGGGAGATCTGCATCGTCGATGATGCCTCAACAAAAAGCCATGTAAAGCCGATTCTCGACGAGTATGCCGCATCGGATCCGAGGATCCGCGTAAGGCAGCTTTCAAAGAAGCGAGGATAACCGGAGCTCGTGTGAAGCCCTTGCCATGGCGACGGGAGAGTTTGTTGGCGTACTTGACCATCGACGATGAGCTCACTCCCGATGCGCTTTGGGAAGTAGCGAGTTGGTTGAACCGAATCCCAGACACTCGATTTGTTGTATTCCGACGAAGACAAGCTGACAGCCGACGGGGCACGGGTGGAACCATTTTTAAACCTGATTGGAGCCCTGACCTTCTGCTATCGATGAACTATATTACCCATTTCGCCGTATTTCGCAGGAGTCTTTTGAAGCGATCGGGGGGTTCAGGCTTGGTTATGAAGGCGCTCAAGATTACGACCTTCTGTTGCGGGTTACGGAAAGAACCGATCGCATCGCCCATGCTCCGAAAATCCTGTATCACTGGCGGATGAGTTTTAGCTCGGCCGCCAGCTTCTGCCGGTGCTAAGTCGTATGCTTCCGAGAGCGGCCGGCGCGCCATTGAGGATGCCCTAAAGCGCCGCGGCCATGAGGCCTCGGTCGAAGTTCTTTCTCCGGGCAGATACCGAGCGCGGTATGAGATCCATAAATCCCCGCTGGTATCCATCATTATTCCGACGAAAGATCAGGCGAGACTACTGCAGCAATGTGTGGCCAGCATCGAAGAGAAAACCAGTTACCATCCTTACGAGATCATTATTATCGACAACAACAGTACTGATCCTGAAACGATTCATTACCTTGACGCATTGTCGGACAAACATCGCGCTGCTTCGGTACCCGCAACCGTTTAATTTCTCCGCGATAAACAATTTCGGTGCTGACAAGCGAAGGGAGAGCATTTACTTTTCTTGAATCGACGATACTCAGGTTATTGAGCAGAGAATGGCTGCCGCTTTGGTTGAACAGGCGCAGCGCGGCCGGAGGTCGGCGCGGTAGGAGCTAAGCTGCTCTTATCCGGACAACCGCATTCAGCACGCCGGAGTGATAGTTGGTATTTTCGGCGGCGCCGGCCATGCCTTCAGGAAGCTACCGCAATAACCGCACCGCCTACTTTCTGACCTCGCCGATCTAACACGCAACTGTAGCGCGCGTAACCGCCGCTTGCATGATGGTGCCGACGAAAAGTGTTTAACGGAGATTGGCGGATTCGGGATGAGGAGTTAAAGGTCGTCTACAATGACGTTGACCTGTGTCTGAGGATTCGGCAAGCAAGGCTATCGTCTCTGTACACGCCATTTGCCGTATTGTATCACCTTGAATCGGCAACTCGAGGACGCTTGCGGCCGACTGAAGAGGAAGAGCTGTTTAATCGACGCTGGGGCGACGCCATTCGACTGAGAGATCCCTATTACAATCCGGAGCCTTACTCTGACCTCGTGAGGATTGGAGCCTGAGGCTTTAACTCGATGATAGCTAGTACTCGGATCGTTTACGGGAATGAGATCGTCATTCGGCGGCTTTCAGGGAGTGGCAGCTTGCCATATAGGTCTCACCTGCGCTGAGCAACATGAATAAATACGCCGCCTTGAAAATAGCCGTGTTTAGATCAATCGTCGGGGGCTGTTTTCTCCGCTTTTGCCGGATGGATTCGTGGCCGAAGGCTGACCTCTCGTTGATCATCGTCGATTTTCCCGTTTTCTTATCTTTAGAAGCGTCAGTGGAAGGGGAAATTTTCGCTAACGTTCGTGCAGGGTTTCGACGCCTAGTCTTGAGAATTATCGGCTAAGAGTTATCGCGCTGGTTCGATAGTAGTTCGTGAGTATTTTGCTCTTCTGTAGTTTAATACAACTTCACCTTTAGATCGCTCGCGGCAGTCGGCGGTTAAAGATTAAACTGGTTGCCATGACCGTTCCATCGGGACTAGCAACGGGTGATCAGATGATGAGCTCTTCGTGCGCTACCGTGAGTTGATTCGCAACTTGGTCTTCAAGGACCCACAAAGCTCAAATACCGTGACTCCACCTTCGATTTCTCTGGTCGTTGGTGAATCCGGTCTTGGTTATTTCCGTTTACAGCTTTGTCTTTGGGACACTTAATACACGGTTGGCGGTAGAACGATGTTTATTTCTGCGATCGGTATCCTAGCGTGGAATTTTTTTGCGCACTCTTCGATGATGTCAACCGTGGAGCTATTCTTGGATAACGGCAACTTGATCAGGAAGGCTGCGCTTCCAATGAGGTTTTCCCGGCGGCGACCGTGCTTTTAACTTAGCTCAATATCTCTCGCTCTGGTCGTGCTTTTCCCTGGGCATTTGTTTTTGAGCTTTGCCTTCATGGTCTTGGCTGGCTTTCTTCCGATTTTGGTGCTCCACGTGCTGCTTTTTACATTGGGGGCATGCTTTCGTCGTCGCTACCGCAATCGTAATTCTATAGAGACGCGCCACTTCACAGAGATTCTATTGATGCTGCTTTTTGGCTTACCCCGATCGTTTATGACGTACGGTCGATTACACCGGCTCTGCAATCCGTAATTTACCTGAATCCTATTTCGTTTTTCACCCTGGTATCAGAACGCGCTTTCACTGTAAATATTTTTCCTTCTCTTGGGGAAGCTGCCGCCCTCATGGATTAACTGTAATAATGCTCGTACTGGGGTATGCGCTTTCGTACTTCCAAAAACTCGGTTTGCAGAAGAGGCTTAGTTTCTTGTCGACGGCAATTGAAGTCACAAACGTCTCAAAGGCCTTTATTATCCGGCATAACCGAAATAATTCGTTGAAGTCGCAGGTCATCGGGATTCTTCCATGCGCTGTTTTCGCGAAGAGCGAGAAAAACCCTATGGGCGAAAGAAGTAGACTCTTGAGATACGGCCAGAGAAACTCTTGGTCTCATCGGACAGAAACGGTTCGGAAAGAGCACCTTGCTCAAGATCATCGCAGGAATTTATCCACCGACTGCCGGGAACGTGCGATTATCAAATGCCCGGGTGGGAACCATGATCGAATCTCGGAGTTGGCTTTCATCCGGAATTAACCGGAGAGGAAAACATCTATTTAGGAGCATCGATCTATGGTGCTTAGCCGCAAAGAGATACCGACGGCGATATCTACTCCAGAGTGGTTGCTCTTTCAGAGCTTGACAGCTTCATGGATACGTCTTAAAGAACTACTCGTCGGGGATGCAGGCCCGATTGAGCTTTGCTCTCGCCGTCAATTCGGATCCCGATATTCTTCTCGTGGATGAAATTCTTACGGTAGGAGATGAGGCCTTTCAAGTCGGAAATGTATGGCGTGGATGGAAGAGTTTCAGCGCCGGGAAAACCATTGTGTTCGTTTCCCATAGCCCGGAGGACGTGAAAAGATTTGTGATCGGGCTTGTATTGACTTTGGCTCGAGTGGTTTTTTTTGAAAGACCGCCGAGGCCGTCGACTGCTACCATGCGCCGCGAGGGCGCCACCGGAAGCCTGATCGGGCTCAGCCAGAATCCCGCATAATGATCTTCGGGCGTGAAAATCCTCAGCAGGCCCATCTATGTAGGATTTGCTTGCAAACCTGGCGATACTTCCAGCACTAGCTGCAGCTACTGGCAATTTAAACGCTCAGCTGAGAGGAACCTCGCGCACGAAACGCAGCGGCAGATCATCAGCTTGTTCGGGATGGAATGCGAACATGTGGTTTCGCCGTGAGGTATCGCGCAAGAAAACATCATGGATGGGTCAGAAGAGATTTCAGACCGGTCATCCGCGCAGAAATCGGTGGCATCCGCCTTAGCGCAAACGATGTTCTGCAGTCTGAAGAACTGCATGTTTCGTACAATTTTTGGCTTTTTTTGTCGTCGAACAAAAATCGTGGTGACCCGAAACAGTTTTGGCTTCTTGGCCTTCGATCCAATCACCGGTAGCGTCTTTGGGGATACCGAGAACGGTCCCAACAGGTTACGATGAGATCAACTCTGGTCCTTGCTAGGCTTCAATAAAGGAAGGTGGCAACAGATCATGGGACCAGACAAGGTCAGACCCGCAAGGCCGCCTTTGAAACTTCCTTGCTTTTCCCGGTGTCGCACTATGTGATCCAAATTCTCATGGTTTAATCCCGTGTGGGACCAACCGCCTTAGTAATTCCGAACTCCCCTTGCATGAGATTGGGGCGTTGAGTAGCGACAAACAGAACTTCCTCGCATGGTATTAGTGTTGCTGGAACCCATTCAGTTAAGTGTAAACGCCGCGAAATGGGTTTGATTTTGCAGCAAGCCCGCGAGATTTGAGAGTGGCTGAATAGCAATGCGGAAGCCCAAGATAGTCTTCAGCGCTGATTTGGCGGCATCGCGGTTATGCTCGCAGATCGGCCCGGCGCGGATTAAAGCTAAGCATCCTTTCGTTTCCTGGTTCGGTACATCTTAGTATTCTGGTCAGTGTCAACTCCCGTTGACTTTTGATGGTGGATGGTAGGAAAACAGCAGTCAGTCGGTATGTAAGTCGTTCTGACGGCGGGATGGAAAATATCGCGACCGGACGGATAGCCATCAGTGACGTACCGGTACCGGCGGACTATGATGGGGATGGAGACGGATATATCATAAAACGGAGCGGGACCGGTATGTTTTGCGTTTCTCAGACGGTGTGCAGATATAGGTACGGGGCGGAGCGCCACAGAGCGCATAACGAGCGCTGGAACTGACCTGGTAGAATTTTCCACAAGCGATTCCCGGAAACGGCAGGATTGATATCAAACGCGGTTCGGTCAGACCGCGTCATCAATAAGCTTGCTGGGAAGGAAAACTCGTCGAATAATAATTCTGATGAATTAGGGCCTGATGTGCCAGTCTAGAAAGACTCGGTCACAGGTTGTGGGCCGAAAAAACAGTATCCGTGTTTTATTGGTGGCACTGTAAATCAGGCTATTAAGAGCTTAAACTCCTGTCACGGGGTGTGCGGAAGTCCAGCTGGCAGCCCCTGGCCGCTGACCAGGAAGGCGAGGAACTTGATGCCAGGAACGGTGCTCTGCGCTAGAAAAAGACCATGAACTGGCGGCTAATGCTTATGTGGTCTGCTGCTTCAGCGCTGGTCAAAAATATACACGCGTCATGGGGTTCGTGTTTTTGTCGGATAATCGAGTCAAAGGGTTGCAGTTTCAAACCTTGGCGCGATGGAAGCTAGGCGGGTGGCGCGCAGACGCCATTACTTCATCTTCTTTGGTTAAAGGCAAAGCCGCTGACGCGGGAAAGTATAAACTCTTTGTTATTCTTGCCCCAGGCTCCGGCACATTGGAAAAGAGGTCGCTCAACAGCCAGGTGGCTTCAAACGATCTACCGCTGGAATAAAAACAAAGTAAAACTGATAAATCTAATATGCTCGCTTGTTATGCTGGGACTGAGAATTCAGAGTTTGGTGGAAATTGTTAAAGTAATTTTAGTAAAGATATGCAGATCGACCTTGTGATGCTGGCACGAACACCGGTGTCAGTTTGGAATAAAAGCAGCCGCCTGCTTGTGCGGGTTCCCATGTTTGGCACATTCCGAAAGAGATGAGGTTTTGACCCACCCCCCAAATCTTTTTCCCCTATTATTGATTTGCCTCTATTTCCCAGTGACTGTTGATCGAGAACTGCATGCAGCAAACCTCCACATTGCTGGTCCCAGTGCTGTACAGGTGGTGCATAGATTCAGCAATTCATCTAATCCAAAAAATTGAGATCGTTACTGTGTATGGAGCTACCGCTCTGGAAAGAACCGCGCCAGTGGAGGATAAGAGCGAGATCTTCGGCTTGACCCAAATGACCGCGCTGGTATATTCTTGCTTGTTGTCGAGGAGAGAAAGGTGTTCTTAATTTAGTAGACACCGCGGTAGAAATCGCCGCTCCTGAGCATTCCCCAGCGCCAAGTTTGTGATCGTTATCAAGATGATGGCGTTTTGAATAGGCAGCAAATCATGCTACGAAGAAGCGCTCTCGCAGTTCGTTTTTGAGTTTTTGGTTCGAACGGATTATCTGACGCCGCGTCGCTAGTGCGGACCTTCGTTTTACCTTTGATTTCGACACCTTCGTTTCCTGGTTTGGTGCCAGACGCGATGAAGGTAAGTTTCATCGGCTGCATGAGCATGTGGTCTGGGAGAAATGGTGTTAGAGGGGAGGAGACCGGCTTCCTACTGTTCCGGCGTCAACGATCCAACCGCGATGGCAGGAAGGCTATCATTTCGTTTAGCAACTGGCAAAGTAAGCGCATGGGAGAGCAAGCCGACGAAGGGTAGAGACCGCACTGCCGAGAAGCTGAATGGCAAATTTGAGCGTATTTTCGATCAGCTCACTCTCCGGGCGGCTCTGACGGTACCGGACCAAACTCAAAACCGACGATACGCTTTTTTAACACACATATTAGATGTAAGCGACATAGCCAAACTCAATTTATTGCTCGCATACAGCAAACTGAAGCCCGTAGAGAAAACTCCTAGAACTGCGCAGCCAGAGCCTCCTTTCGGCCGGAGAAATCATTTACCGGCGATCCATACAGAGGAGATTGCCCGGGAAATTCGTAAACTAATGGAATGTCATCTTTGCTCTCCCTGAAGGGATTGACTCAGGGGGAGTAACCTCCTTATCCGTTGAAATATGCCGCCACAAAATTGGCCAATCGGCGCTCTGATTTCTGAACAATTCCAGATCACGAAACGGCAATCCAACCGACAACACTTGAACCGTACAGTTGGAGAAGAGATGACAGCTTTCGCTTCGTTGCAATCAGGTTGCTGCAATCCCGATGACTCCACGGTTTAATGTGCGCGAGTATGTGCCTGTTTACCGGAGCTTGCCGGCCCTGGCGTTCTCATTCCCAACCGCTTCGCTGCGTGGCGACATCGGCGCTACCGCGCCATTGCTTCACACGCAGGTGGCAGCGCCGCAAACTGGGCATTCGCTACGCTCGCGCCGACAGAACCCCGGCTACGCGCCACAGGCCTGGCTGAGCACTACGAAACCGTTAATCATCGCTTGTCGCCTCACCAGATATTGCGGGAATAATCTGGCTATAAGCCCTACCATATCGCCAAATGGATATTACGTTCGAATAACCCGATTAAATGCCCAGTTCCCAGCGAGGATAGGTCAAAGCAGATGCCAGTACGTTTGGTTTATGTCGCCCGGATTGCCCAGCGACAAAAACGCGTTTACGATCGAAGTTAGCTGGCCAGTGCCTTGGCCGCGGAAAATGTAGATCGACCTCGCGCATCATTGCAGATGGCACTGAGACAGCGGAGACATTACGTGCTGGGTTCGATCCTTAATCCCCTCTCGCGTTTCGGTCCGAGCGCATAAGACCTGAAAACAGCATTGCTCCCCGCGCCGGCTACCGGAAATTTGGCGGCTGCCGATATTTCCCCTTCTAGTCTCCGAGTATGAAGGCACATCCCCTTGCCATGCTGGACAGCATGGTCGATGCAGGTTGTGCCTGTCGTGAACCCGCGTTGGCGGGACAAGCATTACGGGCTTATGCAGGCAAATGGCTACGTCAAACCCGTGGTAGGGCCAGAATCAGAGAGCGGCTCAGATTATCAAGGGCCGCCCAGCGAATGACCGTCAGAGGCTTGCTTGGTGTAACAAAAGCGGAAACACAAAGCATCGATACTGGCGCAATGGCGCAGAGCATGAGCAGTATGTAGTTTGGTTTTTGCAGATGGTTCGCGCTTCCGGGGCAAGAGCCACCGCGTTAGCGAAGCAGCGGACCGATTCGCGGCGCGTCTCTCAACCAACAGGAACTGCCCTCCAGACTTCCGGTCTGGCCGGAGAGGATCGTAATCGATGGCTTACGTCAAAAATCCCGCTCCAAACACACACAGCACAAACGTATCAACGCTGATCTCTTTAAGGCGGTCAAAATGGCTGTAAGCTGGTTTTTAGGTGCTCTACCTACAGAAGCTCGGAAGAGAATATGAGGAGCGTAACACTTTTCTGAAGATACCCATGGGAGCAAAACGATGAGGGCATTAGTCGGTGGAGGTAATGGTTTTATAGGTTCGCATTTGGTGGATGAACTGGTCAAGCGTGACTGGGATGTGGCTGTCTTTGATCTGCATGAACGACGTTACGACCCCTTACCATCTCAGGTGCATTTTGTCAGGGGGGATCTAAATCAATCCTATCTGGTCCGCGAAGCTGTAACCGGGGTAGATGTCGTGTTTCATCTTAATCTGGGCCACTATCCACGAGGTTGCCAATCAAGACCCGGCGGGGGATGTGACCGCAAATCTCATTCCGACTATCCATCTGCTCGAAGCGTGTCGGAATGCTGGGGTTCAGCGGATCGTTTTTGCTTCGTCGGGTGGCACAGTCTATGGACCGGCCAAGGCCTGGCCGATTCCCAGACGCACCCACAAGACCCAATCAACGGCTACGGCATCACGCAAATTGGCCGCCGAAAAATACCTTCAAATGTTTGGAGACACCTATACGGCCTTGACTATGTTATTTTTCGGCCCTCAGTTCCGTACGGGCCTCGGCAAAACCCGCTGGCTAGTCAGGGAGCTGTGGCAGTATTCCTGTATCGAGTGGCGCATGGTCTGCCGGTGACCATCTGGGGCGATGCTGCGGTATCACCCGTGATTACTTTTATGTCTCTGACCTTGTCGAAGCACTCATTGCGGGCGCTGAGATTGGAATGAATGAGGCAACGCATCTTTAATATTGGCGGTGGGGAAGAAGTGTCACTCATTCAACTGCTAAGAACGATAGAAGAAGTTGTTGGCAAGCGAGCACACGTTGAATATGCTCCGGCCCGACGGTTTGATGCGCCGCGAATTGTGCTGGACACTCGCCTGGCGCAGCAAGAACTGGGCTGGCAACCTAAAGTGTCCCTAGCTGATGGACTTGTCCAAACTTGGAAATGGATGGCGGCCACGATTTAATACTACAGAACAGTCTTGGTCCAGCATGACAATAACTACTCTCGACTCTTCTCTAGATGCAGCGCAACTCAAATACCAGCAAGCTCGCCTGCGCCACTGGAACCAAGTCGCTCGCCAACTGGAAACCTGGACGGGTTGGGGAGGCTATTACCATCGACGCCTGACGCAAGTTTACCAATCACTCGTTTCACCAGGGCAGTCGGTCCTCGAACTCGGTTGCGCCCGTGGGGATCTGACTCGCTGGCGCTCAAGCCGGCTTTAGGCGTTGGAGTCGATTTTTCAGAAGAGATGATTCGCATCGCAGGCGAGACGGCGCCATCCCCAGCTTCGCTTTGTGCAGGCGGACGCACATGAACTGAATCTGAGCGAAAAGTTTGATGTCATAATCCTCTCCGACTTGGTCAACGATCTATGGGATGTGCAGACAGTCTTGCAGCAATATTTCTCAACTCACCACTCCGCGCAGCCGGATCATCATCAATTCTTACAGCCGCTTATGGGAGCCAATTTTAAACCTGGCCCAATGGCTTGGTCTGGCTAAGCCGACTTTGTATCAAAACTGGCTGACCGTAGAAGACCTCGCAAGCCTGCTAAGCCTCGCTGAACTGTGAGGTGATCAAGCGAATCGCAAGAAATACTTCTGCCACTGCCAATCTTGCTCCTGGCTGACTTGTGCAACCGTTTTCTGGTCAAACTTTGGCCTTTCAAACACTTGGCCTTAACCAACTTTCATCGTGGCCCGGCCCCGAGCCGATGCCGCCACTAAACTGCCGTCTGTCTCAGTGATTGTTCCGGCGCGCAACGAGGCTGGCAATATTCCGGATATTTTCGCGCGCACGCCGCACATGGGCGAATGGACAGAGCTGGTTTTTGTCGAAGGCCATTCGCGGGACAACACTTATGCCGCGATCGAGGCAGCAGATTGCTGCGCACCCAGAAGCGGTGTTGCCAACTGATACGGCAAACCGGGGTGGGCAAGGGCGATGCAGTCGCGTCTTGGTTTTGCCCGGGCCCAGCGGCGATATGCTGATGATTCTCGATGCTGACCTCACGGTGCCGCCCGAGGATTTACCTCACGCTTCTATGAAGCGCTCTGTTCCGGCAAGGGAGAATTCATCAACGGTGTTCGGCTAGTTTACCCCATGGAAAAACAGGCCATGCGTTTTCTAAATTTGTTGGGCAACAAATTTTTCAGCCTTGCATTTTCGTGGCTCTTGGGCCAACCGATCAAAGACACCTTTGTGCGGCACGCAAGGTTTTGTGGAAACAGGATTACGAGGCCATCGCCGCCAATCGCGATTACTTTGGCGACTTCGACCCGTTTTGGCGACTTTGACTTGATCTTTGGCGCGGTAAAATTGAACTCTAAAGATTACTGATTTACCGATTCGCTATCGCGAACGCACCTTATGGTACCACAAACATTCAACGTTGGAAGCACGGCTGGCTGCTTCTAAAAATGGTAATATTTGCGGCCAGGCGCATCAAATTTGTATAGGCTAGCGCTTATGTTTAAAACGTGGCTCGCCCATCCCCTGACCAAAGGCCTGGATATCGATGACCCGCGCACTACACACCTTACGGTCAGGCAGATTATTCAAGAAAAGAGCTTCTTGCGGCGGATTTATCAGGAATGGTATCGAGCGATCGTCGCGGCCTTGCCGCCTGGTCAAGGAGCCGTGCTAGAACTAGGGGCGGGCGGCGGATTTATGAGCGATTTTGTTCCACACCTGATCACTTCGGAGCTCTTCTATTGTCCCTAACATCCGAGTGGTGTTAGATGGCGTTGCGATTGCCCTTTAGAGCGAAATCATTACGCGGCATCGTGATGACCAATGTGCTCCACCACCTGCCGCAACCGCGACTTTTTTGCCGAGGCCACTCGTTGCGTGCGGTCTGGCGCTGGAGTGGTAATGCCAGACATCAGTCGTGGGTTACCCTGGCTCGGCTATTGCTGCGTCACAACGCTTACGCGCCGAACCTTTCGGACCCCCTGGAGGACCTCCTGGGAACTTCAACCATGGTCCGTCAGGCAAATGAGGCCACACCTGACTTCACCCGTAAAGAATCGCTTAAATTCGACAGCGCAAGAGTTCCTCAGCGGTAGCATTTATTTCCTCATTGGGTTGATCATAAATTTTTCGATATCTCAAGGCTTCTGGAGGCGTCTCCTTGTGTGTGTATCTTGCCCCCGGCTGAGCCGGGTTTGGCGACAGATTGAAAACGCTCGGCCGCTGGAGCAGTCAACTGGCCGCCATGTTTCAACAGCACGGCTGGGTGGCAGCTACGATACTCAACCCACGACAAAGTTATTACGTAGCACCCGCGCTTCCTTCCAACCGGCAACCGGCCGCTACGAACCTATCTGGAAAAACGCCGTAGGCAGTGATTTCGCCCAGCCTCATCTGGATAGCGCCTGACGCAGGTCGGTTTGGACATGGGATCCCGCCCTATATGGCAAAAATTGGTAGAGCCAGGCCGTTGACTTGATCTATGCACCGTCCGACGCTGGAGGATCTCCCAGATGCTCGACGTTCTACAACGGCGCTGCCCCTGAGTCTCGTGGTTTGGTCAATTTTTGTCCCTTGCTGGATATCAAACGATCGATGGGCTAAAGACACAGCAGAAAACCCAGCGGCTTTCGCTCATCCTGATGTACTGGTTCATCGAATTATCCGGTCACAACCACTAGCCAAGAACTGGAAGCCTTGAGGTACCTGTTTCTCCGTCTATGTCGTCGCCACTAAAGTAAAACACACTGTACACTTCAAGCTTGAACCCTCTATGAAGCTTGTGGGCGTAGCTCAGTTTCTTAAAATGATGAAGCTGCTGAGCTTCTCTGTTCCCAGAATGGAATTTGGCGTTTATATATCAACTCCAGTTGATGATGGCTACGCCTGTAGCCATGCCGAAGGCGAGTTCTCCTCTCTCACGCCTCCGGCCACCAGGCTCACCGTTGCGCCTGGCAGTGTTTTTCGCCAGCCAATCCTGCCAGCAAGCGCGAATGGCCCCGCAAGGGTGTCGTAGGGGCACTGCCTGCTGGAATTGTCCTGAGCGTGGCGACAATTGCTTGGTACTACTGGTAACATCACGTATGCCAGCAATATGCAGCACATCTCGGTTGCCTCATCAGCCACCATAGCGGGAGCAGCTTCGTATGGCAAGGCAAAAAAGACATCTTTTCTGATGCAATGCTTTCACTTGGCTAGAGAAGCTATCCAGAATGCCTTTTCTGCCTATGGTCCAGCAAGACAAGTTGCAGGTTTGATCTTTGGGTCAGTGGTCGTGTTATTTCGTATGGAACAGTAAAACAGACTCAGCACTTTCGCTGTTAACATGTAGCATCTGTTGTTCTACAAATTTTTGCTATTTTGGCAACATTCTCATTAAACTCAAATCGAGATACATATCTATTTCAGCTCCTACTACTCCATTTCATCTCCTCCTCTGATGTTTGAGTTATGGAGGTGGCACAAACTAACAAAACCATTGCTGACAACTGCCCTGGTAGATAGAATATTTATTTTTAATAACTCGCCAGTTGTGGATACTTCTGACAAGCTCTTGGCATACTTTCAACCTAATCCCCAAGTTTATCTGTAGCTGGTTACTGGCGGCAGATAGGAATACCGGCACTGCGCGCTTAAGCTCGCCTGCTTGTCTCGGCGATCCAGGCCAGAAACCCGCGCCGGACGTTACTGGAATATCGTGGGTGATCAAAACTGTGGTTGAAGGTAAACACCTCGGTTATACGGCTGTAAAAACCGCTGAAGGCCGCAGATAAGGTCCGCTGAACGCCGTTACTATATAAAACTGGATTTATGGTATCCGATTTTGATGTTACATTATGTGAATAAAAGTTCTTCACTGAATCCTCTTACTCATATATGTAACCAGATCCAAGATATTTCCTTCTACCCACTGACGAGAATAAAGCAGGATCGCTCTCAATCAACTAAAAATTACCTATCCTCAAGAAGATTCAAACGAGCAGGTTTTTTTAAACCTGAACCGCCGTTGGTCTGAAGACCCGTAGGCATCCTGATCTGGCGGCGATTGACCCGCCGTGACATTCGGTGATAGTGCTAGCAATAAAAAGTTCATTAATTTTAACCTCCAGACTCGTGCCCGGAATACACCCAACGGCGACGCACTGACCCCAGCCTTGAAGAGATCAAAGCGGGGGTAGACCCAGCGCTGCCCTTTGAAATAAGCGACTTTAAACCATTTATAATTGCGGAGCGGGAGTCATAAGTAATCTCCTCGTCTTTCAACGGTCGCTATCCAGTGGGCGAGGTGATCCCAACTTTCAAACACTTAAGCAATACGTAATCAACGAAGTAA
>ERZ1370068.3077-contig-220_pt1 | contig 93913 bp, 99 predicted proteins | sample MGYA00561227_ERZ1370068 | MGnify/ENA primary metagenome ERZ1370068 (study PRJEB38410, sample SAMEA6850437) | metagenome | study: Metagenomic assessment of the ecological functions of the soil: analysis of the soil microbiota associated with the... | reverse complement strand
TTAATACTTCGTTCAGTTGCATGTTGCTCGCCTGCGATGCCGCGCGCCGATGGCGGCCGGACGGCAGATCGCCGGCCTGCCGCAGTTCGTCACCGTGCTCGGCGGCGCCTACTTCTTCCTGCCCGGGATCCGCGCCCTGCGCTGCCTGGCCAGCTCGCCATGGGGCGCCGAGGACCGCCCGCCATGAACTCGAACCAGAGCCGACCGGTCCCGCCCGCCAACGGCTCGCAGCTGGCGCCAGGCTTTGCCATCTCCGGCACTGGCACGCTCCGCGTTCATCCACTTCGAGAACGCCGCTTCGATCCGTTCTTCCGGCCGGCGTTCGACGCCGTGCTGCGCGATCGCTGGCGCGCTACGTCGCGCCTCCTGATCAACGCCCCAGCGCGTCGAGCGAGAGACTCGCGCAGCTACCGCGGAGGAAAAGCACCGCTGCCCGGCGAGGGGGAGTTCGTCGACTCGATCATCGCCAGCTTCCCAGGCGCGGATGCGCGGCCTGTATGGAAGCCGGGCGGCTTCGAGCGCGGCGGCAACGCGAGACGCAGCGGCATCGATCCGGGCCGAGTTCATCGTCCACGACGGCCTGCCGGCCGAGCTGCGCCACGGCATCTTCGCCGCGCCGAGGGAACCTACCGGGCCTGGGTCCGCTTCTCCGGGCCCGGCCCTACATCACCCGGACATCGACGACGTCGGCTTCATGAGCATCAGCAGCAAGCTGATGGAGCGTTCCCACGCCGAAGCTACGACGAGCGAGGAGCAGGACCCGGACGCCATGTTCGGCGTCTGCGCCGCTCGACCTTCGTCACGCCCGATGTCAAGGCCAACGCGCAGCTGCAGAGATCGAGAGCCCTGAAGAACGCAACGCCTGCGATCTACTACTTCGCCAACCTGCATGCGGCCGCACATCCTCGACGGCATCATGCGGGGCCTCTTCATCAAGACCCAGTGAGCCGGCCCGTTCGAGGCCCCGGCACTTCAGCTGGCTGCGTTCCCTATCTGCTCGGCGCGCGGCCAGGCGATGCAGTATTCGGTCTGGCCGAAGACCAAGCGGACGCGACGCCGATCCCGCGCTTGCCGCTGCGGCCGCCCCGACGACTACCTGCCGCCAGGCCATGGTCTGTGCGCAGCTCGACGCCCGGCGCGATGTCGAGCTCGGCTCAACGCATCCAGCGCCAGACCGACCACTCACCTGATGCCGATCGAGAACGCGCCTCGATGCTATTGGCCGGAGCGGCTGTCGCCGCGGGTGTCCGTCGCGACGCTGCGGATTCCGCGCCAGAAGTTCGACTCCCCGGCGCAGATGGAGTTCGCGCAAGCGTGCTCACGTACAACCCGTGGCACGCGATCGCCGAGCATCGCCCGCTCGGCAACCAGAGCCGGGCCCGGCGCCGCATGTACCTCGCGCTGTCGACGCTTCGCCATGAGATGAACGCCATCCCGCATTACGAGCCGACCGGGGACGAGGTGTTCGACGCCAGCGCGTAAGCCCGCAAGAGTCCGGGGTTGTCCTCAGCGCGCCTTCGACCGGCGAGGGACGATGCGTGAGCGACGACGCAGCGCAGACCTCGGATGACGACGCGAGGAGACCGCGAAGAGGATGTCTGGCTGAGCGACGAGCAGCTCTGCGAAGCTGGCTCGCGCCGACGAGGTGGATCACGCTGCATCTCGCCGGTGCCGACGCGCATGGTCTCGAACGGCGAGCACATGCCGATCCCGCAGACGGCCGAGCAGCGAGCGGGTCGAGCGCCGCATCGCCGACCTCGCCGACTACGCCGGGCGCCGGCTGGGCCTCGGCCGGCGCCGCTTCTCGCCGGCGCAGGCGGCGTGGCGGCGAGCTTCCTCGCCATGAACGAGGTCTACGGCCAGTTCTTCGACGTCGACCGCGACGGAGCTCTACCAGCCCGACGCGCAGCGCTGCCGAACGCGCCGCCGCGCCGACCTGTTCGTGTTCGACGACCAGCTGCACATGGTGCGCTCGAGCCATGAACGGGCCGCACGTGTTCCTCGCCTTCGTGCAGGGCGCCGTCGGCGGCGGCGGGCTCCGACTTCAAGAAGAACCCGTTCCAGCTCGAAGGCCAGGTCGACGAGCTCGGCCGGCCGTGGGCGGTGCTCGACCCCAAGCGCGCCGGCGTGCGCGATCAACGGCGAGTCGCTGCACTTCAGCCGCTTCATCCAGGACGTCTACTTCGACAGCCAGGTCACGGTCGGGCTGCTCAGCGCCGCCACGCTCGGCGTCTTTCCGCCCGGCGATCCGAAGGGGCGCCCGCCGCAGTGAACTACACCGAGTCGCAGCAGGTGGTGAACCTCACCGCGCGCGCAGACCGCGGCGATCCGCAACTTCGTCAACCGCATCTCGGGCTCGCAGCGCATGCTCGCGCACGGCCAGCTCTATCCCGGCGTGCCCAACCTCGAGTTCATGGAGCGGCAGATCCAGGAGAACCATCCCGACTCGTGGAAGGGCTACAACATCGCCGTTCGCCGCCAAGGCCGACGACGATCCGACGAGCCCGATGCGGCGCTGGCGGCTCGACGACGAGAAGGTCGTGTATCCGACCTACGAGCTGATCACGCGCCACAAGGAGCAGCTCGAGACGCCATCCGGGCTTCTTCAACATCTGCATCCACAAGGGCTTCTCGCCCTCGCCCGTCGACACGCCGGAGATGGGCAACCCGATCGACATCCCGAAGGCCTCGCGCGACTGGCCGCACTTCAACTTCATCATCTACCACGCGCTGCTGGGGCGGCATGGTGCCGTTCGCCTGGTCGCGACCGGTGCTCGACGACATCCTCGCCGAGCGCAACTACCTGAACGGCGTGCCGAACCTGCCGTGGCTGACGCAGTTCGGCCAGACCTGCGGCCAGCTGCCCAACGTCGTACGCCGAGATCGGCTCGACCTTCGCCAACAACGTCGTCACCTGGCCGACGGTGTGCGCGCACATGCTCGGCCAGCTGCTCAAGTACTTTCGGCGAGGACCGGATCGTGTTCGGCTCCGACTGCGTCTTCAACGGCTCGCCGCAGTGGCAGATCGAGGCGCTGTGGCGCTTCCAGATTCCCGAGGAGATGCGCCGCCGCTTCGGCTACCCGGAGCTCACGCCGACCGCCAAGCGCAAGATCCTCGGCCTCAACTCGGCGCGGCTCTACAAGATGCCGGCGCAGGGGCTCGCCGCCGGCGACGGCAGCGGCGGCGTCTACAAGCCGCTGCCGCGCGACTGCGAGAACCGGATCTCGGTGCCGCTCAAGACGCTGCTCGAATATCCCGGGCCTGCCGCAGGACAAGCTGGCGCTGGCGCGGCGCGCGAGTGCCTGGCGGCAGGGGGCGAGGCCTAGCCATCACGCGCTATGGCTGGGTGCGCGGGCTGACGGTCGGGGGCGAAGGGATGCCGAAACCCTTGCATGCTGTCACTGCCCGTGCGGGCGCGGCCTGCGGGGACGACCGCGTCATGACCGGACCTGATATTGCGGGCGCGCCGGATTGGCCGACATGGCCGTACCGCTGATGGCGGGCCTGCTGCCGTTGGCTTCAGCGGCGGTGTTCTTCATTCGCGCTCTCGGTCGGCTCGCGACATCGTCGAAGGCTGCATTCCGGGTATTTCGAAGGCTGCACGTCGATCAGCCGAGCGGCGCGCCAGCATGGGCTGCGCCCGATCACCTGTTCCAGGCGCTGGTCCTGCCTGCGGCAGCGTTTCCAGGCGATCTGCTGGTTGATGTCACGGCAGCTGAAACGCTGACGATCGGTCAGTGCGGCGCCAAGCACGATTACGCCAGCGCACTTTCCCGCCTTTGGGCATCGCGGCGGCCGTGTTTACTCGTCGCTGTACCACGGAACGTTTCTCGGCGCGGAGGGCCCCGAGTACCGTTGGATGCGTCGCTACGGCGTGGTGGTCTACTTCGGCGGCATTGCATCTCGATGCTGATCGTCAGCGATGCCGTGCCGCCAGCGCCCCGACCGAAGCTTCACGGCCTGGGCGCTCGTCGCCGCTTCAGCGTCCGGGCTGCCGCTGCTTTCGGCCTAGCCAACGCCTTCGCGGTATTCGGTCTCAACAAGCGGCGGTGGCTGCGCTGCAGAACAGCGCGCCGAGTGGTGGGGCGGCCTGCTCTTCCACGCTCTTCTTCTTCGCCCTTATGGCTCGCGAAAGGCATTACGCTTCGCGATCAGGTTCTCGGCGACCGATGGACTGGACGGCAGCGGTGCTCGGAAGCCGGCTGAAGGTCGTTCGCGTGGAGCGACCGGGCGCGGAAGTGGTGGAGGCGCTGGCGCTCTATTGCGAACGGCTCTTCGTGCCACCACCGGCGACGCCACCGCCGCAGCCCGGCCCGCAGATGCTCGAGCCGCACCCGCAAGATCGCGCGGCACTGTCTGTTGCTCGAACTCGAGCGGGTACCACGCGACACCCGTGGGTTCTCGTCGACATAGGTGATGCGGGCGCAGTGGGCCGCGTCGCCGGTGCCGATCGTGACGGGCCGACCCTGCAGCTGGATCGCGAGCGCGCGATCGCAGCGCCGACCATGGGAACCGCAGAGCGAGGACGCATGCCGGAGGCGTATCCCCGGCACCATGTGACAGTGGTATCATCGCCGGGGCCGATCCTCGGCTGCGAGATCCTAATCCGCCGGCGGGAGGGGCTCGCTCCTTTCGGAAGTAATCCGCAGGGCTTCAGAACCGAGCGGGACACGTATTTCACGCTGTTCGCAGAGGACGCGGCGCGAGTTCAGGCGTGCGGCCAGCCGGGAGCCGGCACCGCCCCAGGCGCCGGCGCATCGGCAACGGTACTGACGTGGCGATCATCGTGTAGTGTGTAGTGGCTCGCAGGCTCGCGTCAGCTTTGCGTGCGATCACGGGAACGTCTTTGGTTATTGAAGCCATGAAGACTCATGGGTCGCGCCAGTGTTTGCGCTCGGTCGTCGTCGGCAGGGCGGTCATTCCGCGCTGGCGATCATATTTTCTTCGAGCGTAGTGGCTAAGTCGGCAGATATTGATCTGAACGGCGACCAGGCGGAGACCTTCTTTGGTACAACGCCGCGACCGGGCAGACGATCCACTTGGCTGATGGGCAGGGCAGCCTATGGCTCTGCCCACTCCTTCTTGCTGATCAGCAGGAAGTAATTCAGAGCTGCCGGATCTAACGGCGACGGCAAAGGCCAGACCTTCTCTGGTACAACGCGGCGACCGGAGCAGACCTCTCACCTGGCGCTCATGGGCAGGATGAAAGGGCTACCTCGGTTCAGCTCTCTTGCTTACTGATCCCAACTGGGAAATAATCAAACTCCGGATCTGAACGGCGACGGCAAAGGCTGCGGGCCTTCTCTGGTACAACGCCGCGACCGGACAAACTTTGTCACCAGTTGTGGCAGGCACCTCCAGTATCGCCTCTGCCCTCCTTCTTACGCATCCGGATTGGACAGTAATCAAACTCGGATCTGAACAGCGGCAGCAGAGCAGACCTTCTCGGTACAACGCCGCGACCGGGCAGACCTCTACCTGGCTCATGGACGGGACGAGCCCCATCAGCTCCGGCCCTCTTGCTACGATCCCAACTGGAAAGTAATTCAAACTCCGGATCTGAACGGCGACGGCAAGGCAGACCTCCTCTGGTACAACGCCGCGACCGGGCTTGGAACCTCTTTGGCTGATGAACGGCACCAGCCCCCCATCGGGACTTCCCTCCTCCTTACCCACCCCAACTGGAAAGTAATCGAACCCGGATCTGAACAGCGACGGCAGGAGCAGACCTTCTCTGGTACAACTTTGCGACCGGGCAGACCTCGACCTGGTTGATGAGCAGCATCAGCCCGATCGGCTCTGCCGTCCTTCTAACTGACCCCAACTGGGAAGTAAGTCCAAACTCCGGATCTGAACGGCGACGGCAAGGCGGACCTTCTCTGGTACAACTTTGCGACCGGGCAAACCTCTACCTGGTTGATGGGCAACCAGCCGGCGGTTAGCAAATCTTGCTAGCCATTTAACTGGAGAACGATTCCGGGTGAAATTTGCGTCGCCGCCAATGACCTGAACTGTTTTCCGGGCCACGTGGAACGGATGTTAAACTATGCAGAATCCGAGTAATCTGTTTCGTATACTCGACTTCGACTGCGGCCGGCAATCCAGTCCGGTCGCCCTGACGACTCGGTATTCGTATAGTGTGAACACGGGGCCCCTTCACCACGTTCTCTCAGGAGGGCAACTCGTAAGGCAGTCAACTCCTCCTTCACGGGTGAAACATAAAGTGGTTATGTTCTCGCGCGCGCTTTCCTGCGAATTTCGTTGGCACCGGCGCGTACAGCGTGAGCCGAAGCTTTCGAGCCGGAGGTAATTCGTACTCAGATATCAACAGCTCTGTCGCCCAGGGACGAATCCGCCGGCTGGAAAATACTGCGTTGTTGTCACGCTTGATGGAGTATTTCGGTCTCGTGTGGTGCAACTACCGGAGGAAGTATTGCATCAGCGTGGATTGGTTACAGTGGAACTGGCTTCAATTGACGGCATCGGCGTCAGGCGGCCAGGCGAAGCGATACAGGCCAGAAGCCGCCCGCGTCCGTGGCCGAGCAGGCGATCTTCCACACCCGTGGCGGGTCCCCAACGAGCGCCGGCGGCAGACTGGAACCGAAGCGTTTGGCGTCTGGGCGTGGAGGTGCAGGAGAAGATTGCCAGGTACGCGAAGGGGATCGAAGGCCGAGTTCACGAAGCGCGTAGAAGCCCGCCTGCCTCTGCTACTGGAGCCGGCCAAGGGGCATGCACCAACGGACCTATTAACGGCTCGACAGGCCTCAGGCTGCGAAGGACAACGCGACCGCGCCTTGGCAGTTCTCGGACGGCTAGCAGTTGGTTGCCGTTGAACTCGTCCATCATGCAGCCGTCGCCGAGCATGCTTGCGCCATTCCCATGGTGGCGTTAATGCGCAGCGGTCCAGAGGTCCATGAATACAGGCTTCCAGGCGCCGAACCAATCAGCGTGCAAGGAGTAGCCGCCCCGGCTTGCTGAGGTCATACGTGTCTGACACGACGCGCCAGTATCTCGTGTCGTCTCCCCGTAAGCACAGGGTAGAGAACGGCAATGACAATCTCGAGGAACTTCACCGGATACGACGCAGGATGAACCAGCCGAATGGCGGATTGGGCCATTGCCTTCGGGGTAAGCCATATGCGACCGGTGATCCGGGCTGTCGAGTTCTTACCATCCCAGCATTGAGGGGCAATGCGGATGCCCACACAACACTGCTACCGGGCACGGCCCAATGTGATCGGTCGTCAATTTTCAGGCTGGCAAGTGAAGTGCACGATCCCGCTTGGCGCCTTTCCCTTTGGGTCGCCGGCGACCATCATGGTACATCGGGCATCGACGCGAACGGCCCGTTGGAAGTCTGTAACCCTGCTGTAATAGACAGCAGAGCTTTGCGGCTTTGGCGATGGCGCGCGCCGTGCGCATAAACTTCTGCGGGCTGCCAGTACGAAGTGAGGTTGATCGTCCCGCCTCGGCAAGGAGTGCTCGTGCCTTGTCTGAGATCGGCGAGCGTGGTGAACGCGTCGGTCTTGCCATTCCCAAAGTAGTGCAATGTGACGCATGGGCTTGCCGGGCACTAACGTGGGTCGTGCAACGCCGGCGTGCAGTGGTAGCAGACGGTTCCAGACGACCGATATCCGTTGGCGTAGCGAATTTGCCGCTGTTCGTAACGCGCTCTTCGCTGACGCCCGCTTTCCCTGGCGGTATGGTGGCCGGGTCAACATGCGGGCCCACGTGCATCTCCGGCGGCAGGCACAGGCAGCGGGCGCCCTCGTCGGCAACCACGGACCCGCTTCGAAATACGCCGGCGCAGGCGCAGGCGCGTAAGTGCGAGTCTGGTTCCACCGTGGCCCTGGCCGGCCGGAGGCCAGACCCGAGTCTCGTCGGGCGGCTTTCGCGGTGGCAACTTCCGGCGGCGCAGGTGATCGCCAGTGGCGGCGACCGCCTTGGCACAGGCACGCACAGAGCCGCAGTGAGAACTACGAGCGCGAGCGATATCGTATTCATGCGGATTTCGCGCGCTGTGCCTCAATCCATCCGTAGACGCCGACAACGGTGCCGCTCGTCGCTGGTCGCTCTGCTTTCGCGCTGCTTCGCGAGCACAGCCAGGGCGAACAGGTCCTGTTCGAGGCGCTTGCGCCTCGGCTTCTGCCAAGCTACCACACGCTCCGCGAAGTCGGCGATGCGTGGATGCGCTGCAGGAACTGGGCGACTCCAGCGCAGGAAGATGTTCGTCGTCTTCGGTCATCGGCACGCGCCTCGAGTCAGCGCCTCCGAGAGGGTAGGAATCGAAGGATCCTTCGATGCTACGCTCTGCGGCGCTGCCATCGCCGCTCAGCAAGAGTTCCAGAGGTTTGGCTTGAGCGTCGCGGAACAGCACTCCGGGTCATGGCCTCCTTCGGTTTTCTTCTGCATCGTGACGAAACTGCGCAGGCGGTTCAGCGCTCGCCGCTCAGCCCATCAATCGAGGAGGCAAAACAATGCTGGACCGCACTCGCGCCAGATACTCACAAGGCCCGGCTTGCCGTCTTTCGCGCGACAGGTGTACAGAGGCTTCGATGAGTTGACTCCGCACACTGGAAAGTCACGTAGGCTTTTCCTGGCCAATGGGAAGCGAACATCGCGCTTCCAGTTGGATTTCGCACAGCGTGGGCTGACTCACCTGGGCTCGCTTTATCGAAGTCGGCTGCGGCCGCAGCTTTCACTCTAGGAATCCCGCTCATCGAGTTTCTCGACGCCAACTGCTACGTCGGAATCGACGTACGGCCGGAGGTATTAGCGAACGCTTTCGTGGCAGCGGTGAGCAAGCACGGGCTTTGCGAAGAAGGGGAAAGAGAACGCGCGCCTCGTCATCGCAGTCGTTCGGAGACCGTGAACTGCCGGCCGATCTCAAAGCCGACATGATGTGGTCGTTTAGCGTGCTCTACCACCTCACCGACGCGCTCGTCTAGCTGTTGCACCAGGTGAGTCGGCGGCTGATGCGCCGACCGGTGTCTGTTTTTGAACGTCAATGCGTCGCATCCAGAGCACCTGGTTGCGGTTCCCTTCAACCGCCGCGATGTTTCGTTCTACAACGAAGTCGCCAAGCGCAACCGGCTGCACTGCGAAGAGCTGGGAACGATGGACAATGGGTTTCGCCTCGGATGCGACTGAGAAGACAGGCATGTCCTTCTGCGATTCACCAAAGGCAGCTCCTGACAGCATTCCGCAGCCTGCTGCGCACGACGCTTGTGCCTCTGAGCTCGCCTACGCTAGGTGCTGTGTGCCACCCTACCAAGATGAAACGGGTACGCCTCGTGACCCGGAATCCGCCCTCTGGGGTAACGTTGACCAGCACGCGGCAGATCGCTCCCTCGACGTGAAACTGACCACGCCTTAGGGCCGCTTTCCATACCTATTTCATACCGGCGGCGCACGATCAGAAGAATCACTCGGGAGCGCTAACCACAAAGTCGTTACGACGCAGCGACTTGAACCTCTGTAAGCTGGTAGGCGCGATTGGACTCGAACCAACGACCCCCACCATGTCAAGGTGGTGCTCTAACCAGCTGAGCTACGCGCCTGGGAAGGGCGGCATGATAGCAGCGTCGCGCGCGGCCTCCGCGCTTCGGCTAGGCTCGCTCGGCCGCGCCCGCGGCGCCCTCCGCTCCCGCGCCATGAAGTTCCTCGTTCCGATCCTCGTTGCCGCTGCGCTGCTCGAGCGTTTCCTGCTCGCCCAAGGCCGAGTCGATCGGCGAGGTCGACACCGTCTTCAAGCTGCTCGGCCCCGACCACAAGATCGTCGTCGACGCCTACGACGATCCGAAGGTCGAGCGGCGTCACCTGCTACGTGTCGCGCGCCAAGACCGGCGGCATCAGGGCGGCGCTCGGCCTCGCCGAGGACCAGGCCGAAGCGTCGATCGCCTGCCGCCAGGTCGGGCCGATCTCGTTCGCGCAAGCCGCTCGAGACGCAGGAGGAAGATGTTCAACGAGCGCATCTCGCTGGTGTTCAAGAAGCTGCGCGTCGTGCGCATGGTCGACAAGAAGCGCAACACGCTCGTCTACCTGACCTACTCCGACCGGGTGATCGAGGGCTCGCCGCAGAACAGCGTCACCGCGGTGCCGGTCGACCGGGCGACGCCGATCCCGGTGAAGTGACCGCGCGGCGGCTCAGCGGCGGCGCGCCGGCGCGCACGCCGGGAACGCGGCAGACCTGGGCCAGCGCCGCGGCGAGCCGCGCCGCGTCGGCGACCTCGACCGTGAAGGTCATCGAACGCGGTGCCGCCGGCGCCGTCGCTGCACCGAGCTGCGACTTGCACGCCGGTGACGTTGATCTTCTCCTTGGCGAACACCTCGGAGACGTCGCGCAGCAGGCCCTGCCGATCGCTCGCCTCGACGCTGCACGTCGACCGGATAGAGCGCCGGCCGTCGCGCGCGTCGGCGCGCCCCAGGCGACCGGCGATCACGCGCTCGGGCGAGCGGCGCGCCGAGCTCGCGCAGGTTGCTGCAGCCGGCGCGGTGGACCGCGACGCCCTTGCCGCGCGTGACGTAGCCGGCGATCGCGTCGGGCGGCGCCGGCCGGCAGCAGCGCGCCAGCGCTCGTCAGCAGCGACTCGACGCCGACCACGAGCACGCCGCCGCCGGCGCTCGCGTCGCGCGCGACGGCCTGCAGCGCGATGCCTCGTCGGCGTCGGCGCTGCGGCTCGGCGCGGCCGCAGCAGCGCCTCGATGTTGCGCAGCGAGAGCTCGTCCTTGCCGACGACCTCGAACAGCGCGTCGGCGCTGCGAAAGCCGAGCTGCGCCGCCAGGTCGTCGAGCTTGAGCGCCGTCCGGCCTTCGCGCTGCAGCAGCTTCTCGACCGCCTCGCGGCCGCGCGCGATGGTCGCTGCCTGGCGCGCAGCGCGTTGAACCAGGCGCGCACCTTGGCCTTCGAGCGCGGGCTCTGCAGGTAGCCGAGCTCGGGGTTGAGCCAGTCGAGCGACGGCCCGCCGCTCCTTGGCGGCGATGACCTCGACCGTCTGCCCGCTCGTGCAGCGGCGTGTTCAGCGGCACCATCGCGCCGTCGACCTTGGCGCCGCGGCAGCGGTGGCCGAGGTCGGTGTGCACCGCGTAGGCGAAGTCGATCGGCGTCGCGCCGCGCGGGCAGCTCGACCACCGCGGCCTGCGGCGTGAAGACGTAGATGCGGTCGTCGAACGCCGGCGCCGTCGGCGCGTCGCGCTGTCGCCGCGTCGTCGTCGCCGGCGAGTCGCGCTCCCAGGCGAGCAGCTGGCGCAGCACCGCCATGCGCGCCTGCGGCGACGCTGCGCCTCGAAGTCGCCGCCGGCGCTGACGCCGCGCATAGCCGCGTGCGCCGGCCTCCTTGTAGGCCCAGTGCGCCGGCGACGCCGTACTCGGCATGCTCGTGCATCTGCGCGCGGTGCGGATCTGGATCTCGACCGGCGCGGCCGTCGTCGCCCTGCACCACCGTGTGCAGCGACTGGTAGCCGTTGGCCTTGGGCCGCGCGATGTAGTCGTCGAACTCGCCGGCGATCGGCGCGCCAGCGCTCGTGCACGCGGCCGAGCGCGGCGTAGCAGTCGGCGCACGTCGGCGACGATCACGCGCAGCGCGCGCATGTCGAGACACGCGTCGAAGTCGACGCCGCTTGCCTCTGCATCTTCTTCCAGATGCTGTAGAGGTGCTTGGGCCGGCCCTGCACCTCGGCCGCGATGCCATGCGCGGCGAGGTCGGCGCGCGAGGCTCGCGCGCAGGCCGCGACGCGCTGCCTCGCGCTCGGCGCGCCGCTCGTCGAGCTGCGCGCGCGATCGCGTCGGTAGCTCGCCGGGCTCGAGGAAGCGGAACGCCAGGTCCTCGAGCTCCCACTTGATCTGCCAGATGCCGAGCCGGTTGGCGAGCGGCGCGAACACCTGCATCGACTCGGCCGCGAGCTCGCGCGGGCACGGCTGTCTTGCTCGCGGCGAAGCAGCGCAGCGTCTGCAGGCGCGAGGCCAGCCGCAGCAGCACCACGCGCAGGTCGCGCGAGAACGCGAGCAGCATCTTGCGCACGCGCTCGGTCTGCAGCGCGCGCTGCGTCGGCGTCGACGCTGCGCCTCTGCGCGCGCGCGCTGCATCTGCACCGAGCTTGCGTGCGTGCGCGACCAGCGCTCGCCTGCGACGCGCCGAAGAGCTGGCGTCAGCACCTCGTCGGGCTTGCCGAGCTGGTCGGCGGCGTGGACGAGGTAGGCCGCGGCGCGCAGCGCCGGCGCGGCGCCGATGCGCGGCCAGGATCGCGGCGACGCCGTCGGCGTGGGCGAGCGCGTCCTCGCCGGTCGCCAGCGTCGCGGCCGACGAGCAGCGGCTCGGCGAACGGCGCGCGCGCGCGACCGGTCGCTCGCCGCGCGTCTCGCCTGCGCCGCGGATCGGCGCAGGCGCACGATCGGCGCCGGCGCGATCGGCGTCGGACGTCGGTCGGCGCTCGACGCGGCTGCGCGGCGTCTTCATGGCGAGAGCAGGAACTCCCGCACGACGGCGACCTGGTCCGGCGCGACCAGCGTCGGCGCATGGCCGACGCCGGCGAACTCGTGCAGGCGCGCGCTTCGGGCCGCGCGCGCGTCATCGCCTGCGGCGGTCGCGCGCGCGAGCAGGTCGGACTCGGCGCCGCGCAGCAGCAGCGTCGGGCAGCGGATCGCGTCGTAGCGCGGCCCAGAGCGCGGCCTCGCCGGCGGCCGCCATCTCGGCGTGACGGCGCGCAGCGGCACGCCGATCGCCGGGTCGTAGTGCAGGCGGAAGCCGCTCGCCGTCGCGGCGCAGCATCGGCCGCGTCAGCGCCAGCCATTGCTCGCGCGTGTGCGGGCCGAAGCCCTGCGAGATCGTCAGCAGGTAGTCGGCCGCCTCGTCCTGCGTTCGCCCAGGTGAGCGGCTGGCCGAGGTAGGCGCCGATGCGCGCCAGCGCCGGCCGCGTCGATCGCCGGGCCGACGTCGTTGAGCACCAGGCGCGCGATCGGCGAGCCGGGCAGCGCCGCGAGGCCCATGCCGATCAGGCCGCCCATCGAGGTGCCGACCCAGTGCACGCTGTCGCGCATCGAGGCGCGCGAGCAGCGTCACCATGTCGGCGACGTAGGCCGGCAGCGCGTAGCCCATCGGGTCGGCGAGCCAGTCCGATTCGCCGCGGCCGACGACGTCGGGGCAGACGACGCGGTACTCGCCGCGCATCGCTCGCGCCAGCGTGTCGAAGTCGCGGCCCTGGCGCGACACGCCGTGCGACGCAGACCAGCACGCGCTCGGTTGCGCCGCGTCGCCCCACTCCCAGTACGCCATGCGGTGCAGGCCGCGCGCGTCCAGGCACTGCACGTGGCGCAAGCCGCGGCTCGCTCGAGGTCGTTCTGCGTGTTCGTCATTTCATCTGCACCGTGCCGTTGACGTTGCCGTGACCGGCGCCTTGCCCGGCTCGACCGGCAGCGCGTCGCCCGGCGCCGCCATCGCCGACGCCTGCGCCCGCATCATCGGCACCGGTCGCTGCGGCGGCTCGGTCGTCGTGACGTTGACCTCGCGGATCGCGTAGCCGGCGTAGCCGAACTGCTTGGCGTAGCTCGCCGCCTTGGCGCGGTAACGCGGCGATCGCCTCGGCGGCGACATCGGCCTCGACCTTCTGGCTGGCCTCGCGCGACAGCCGGTAGGCGACGCGCGCGATCGGTCATGCGTCGTGATGCGGCCGCTGAGCTGGCCGATCGCCGCCATGTCGCGGCCCTCGACGATGATCTCGGCGCGTGCCCTGCCAGCCGGTGATCGCGCGCCCTTGTTGCGTCGTAGCGCGGATAGAGCGAGAAGTTGCCGGTCTGCACGTCGACCTGGCCCGGCCTGCGCCGCCTTCTTCGCCTCGGCCAGCGCGGCGTCGAGCGCCTGCTTCAGCTGCGCCTGCACGACGTTGGCGTCGGCGCCTTCGCTTGCGTGGTCGAGAACGTGACCGCGAGCAGGTCCTTGGTGACCTCGACGCTCGCGCTCGCGGTGAGGCTCGAGCACGCCCTGCGGCGGCGGCGTCGTCGGCACGCGCGGGCAGCGCTGCGGCGAACGGCGAGCGCGGCGCCGGCGGCGGCGAGCGGGAGTGAAGCGATCTTCATCGGCGATGGATTAGCTCGAAATGCGGCTCGAGTCCGGCGTTGTAACAGCTCGTCAGAGCGCGCCCGAAACGGCCTGCAAAGCCGCGCAGAATCGCGATTGTTACAAATGAGGAATGCGATGAACACCGCCGCCAATCGCCCGCCCGGACCGGATCGTCGTCGTCGACGACGATGCCCGCATCCGCGACCTGCTGCGCCGCTACCTGACCCAGGAAGGCTTCGAGGTCCTGCTGGCCGAAGACGCCAAGGCGCTGAACCGCGTGCTGACCCGCGAGACGGTCGACCTGATCGTGCTCGACCTGATGCTGCCCGGCGAAGACGGCCTGTCGATCTGCCGGCGCCTGCGCGCCGCCAACGACGTGACGCCGATCATCATGCTCACCGCCAAGGTCGAGGACGTCGACCGCATCGTCGGCCTCGAGGTCGGCGCCGACGACTACCTGCCCAAGCCCTTCAACCCGCGCGAGCTGCTGGCCCGCATCCACGCCGTGCTGCGCCGCCGCCCGGCGCTGGAAGCGCCCGGCGCGCCGGCGCTCGACGCCGCAGACCGTGACCTTCGGCCCGTTCGAGTTCGACCTGGCGCTGCGCCGCCTGACCAAGGACGGCGAGCAGATCGCGCTCACCACCGGCGAGTTCTCGATGCTGAAGGCGCTGGTGCGCCATCCGCGCCAGCCGCTGTCGCGCGACAAGCTGGCGCAGCTCGCGCGCGGCCGCGAGTTCGAGCCCTTCGACCGCAGCCTCGACGTGCAGATCTCGCGCCTGCGCAAGATGATCGAGCCCGACCCGGCCCAGCCGCGCTACATCCAGACCGTCTGGGGCGTCGGCTACGTGTTCGTGCCGGACGGCGCGGCATAAGGCTTGCCATCGAGCGACGCCGTGGCCGACCCGTTCCAAGCGACCCGGCTCTCGGACGCCGCTCTCCGAGCGGCTGAGCCCGCCGCAGACCCGCGCCCGCGAAGCAAGTTCGTCGCGCTCAGCCTGTTCTGGCGCACCTTCTTCCTGCTCGCGCTGCTGCTCGCCGGCGGCGTCTTCGCCTGGGTGCAGACCTTCCGCGCGCTCGAGTTCGAGCCGCGCGCGGTGCAGGCGGCGCAGCAGATCGCCAGCCTGGTCAACCTCGCGCGCGCCGCGCTGCTCGCCACCGACGGCATCAACCGCGTCGCGCATCATCAAGAGCGTGTCGACGCAGGAGTCGGTGCAGCTCGACGCCGCGCGAGCCGAGCGACAAGTGGGAGCCGTTCGAGGTCGACCGCTTCACAGCGCGTGATCGAGCGCGAGCTGCGCGACCAGCTCGGCCCCGACACCGCTGGTCGCCAGCTCGATGAACGGCACGGCCGGGCCTGTGGGTCGGCTTCTCGATCGAGCAAGCGACCCGTACTGGCTGCAGGCCGACCCGACGCGCGTCGGGCCGATGTCGCCGGGCACGACCTGGTCGTCTGGGTCGGCATCGCGCTGCTCGCCACCGTGCTCGGCTCGGTCGGCGATCGCGCGGCTGATCAACCAGCCGCTGCAAGCGACCTGTCGTTCGCCGCCAGCCGCATCCGCGAGGGCGAGTTCGACTCGCGCCTCGACGAGAACGACGATGACCAGCGAGATCCGCCAGGTCAACATGGGCTTCAACCGCATGGCGCGCGAGCTCGCCAAGGTCGAGGAGGACCGCGCGGTGATGCTGGCCGGCATCTCGCACGACCTGCGCACGCCGCTGGCGCGCCTGCGGCTCGAGGCCGAGATGAGCGTGCAGGACGAAGAGGCCAAGCGCGAACATGGCGCTGGACATCGACCAGCTCGACGCCATCATCGACAAGTTCATGGACTACGCGCGGCCGGGCGAGGTCAAGCTGATGCCGGTGCACCTGGCGCAGCGTCGTCGACCGCGAGATGCGCGGCGTTCCGCGACCCGAGCCAGATCCGCATCAGCTCGCGCGTGGCGATCGACACCGCGGTGCATGGCCGACGAGATCGAGCTCGGCCGCGTGTCTCCAGAACCTGTTCGAGAACGCGCGCCGCTACGGCCGCTCGACCGACACCGGCATCGCGCGCGTGCATCGTGAGCTACGCGCGCACCGGGCCGTGGGTGATCGTCAGCGTGCGCGACCACGGCCAGGGCGTCGACCCGAAGAAGCTCGACCAGCTGACGACGCCGTTCTTCCGCGGCGACGCGGCACGCACCGCGGCGACCGGCGCCGGCCTCGGCCTGGCGATCGTCGAGAAGGCGGTGCAGCGCATGGGCGGCGCGTTCGAGCTCGACAACGCCGCCGACGGCGGGCTGGTCGCGCACATCGCGCCTGAAGACGCGCGCGCTGGCGTCGCCGCTCGGCGAGCGCCGCAGGCGCGCCGTCGGCCCGCGCAGCAGCAGGCAGATCGCGCGCGCCTCGATCGCTCGGCCTCGCCCACCGGGCCCATCTTCTCGGCCGTCTTGGCCTTGACGCTGACCTGATCGAGCGCCGACGCCGAGCGCGCCGGCGATGCGCTGGCGCATCGCGGCGATGTGCGGCGCCAGCTTCGGCGCCTGCGCGATCGACGGTCGCTGTCGACGTTGCCGATCTGCCAGCCGGCTGCGCGCACGCGCCGCGCCGCCTCGGCCAGCAGCGCGAGCGAGTCGGCGCCGCTGGAACTGCGCGTCGGTGTCGGGAAAGTGGTGGCCGATGTCGCCGAGCGCGGCGGCGCCGAACAGCGCATCGGTGATCGCGTGGCAGCAGCGCGTCGGCATCCGAATGGCCGAGCAGGCCGTGCGTGTGCGGGATCGTCGACGCCGCCGAGGATCAGCGGCCGGCCGGTCGACCAGCGCGTGCGATGTCCCAGCCTTCGCCGATGCGCAGAGCGGCGGCTCGTCGCGGCTGCGTGCGGCTGCCGCGCGTCGCGCAGCAGCGCGCTCGGCCAGCGCGAAGTCGCTCGGGCCAGGTGACCTTGAAGTTCTCCGGCGACGCCGAGCACCAGCTGCGGCGCAGGCCGATCGCCTCGATCGCGCTCGCTTCGTCGGTCACGCTCGGCGCCGGCGCGCGCCAGCGCGTCGCGCGAGCACGCCGAGGCGGAACATCTGCGGCGTCTGCGCCTGCCACTTGTCGTCGCGCGGTCGACGCGTCGCGACGCGACGCGCCCGTCGCGCTCGCGCTTCAGCGTGTCGGCCACCGGCAGCGCGAGCAGGCCGCCGACCGCGTCGTCGCAGGCAGGCGTCGATCAGGCGCGTCGATCCATGCCGGCGCGCACCAGGCAGCGCGCCGCGTCGTGCACCAGCACCCAGTCGTCGGCGCGCGGCGCCGCGCGTCGGCCAGCGCGGCGAGGCCGTTGGCGCACGGTCGCGCGCGCGCGTCGCGCCGCCGCAGCGCGCGACCGCAGCGCGCGCCGGCGAAGCCGGCGCACGGCCGCTCGAACTGCCGTGTCGTCCGGGCGCGAGCACGACCAGCGATCCGGCTCGAGCCGCGGCACGCGCGACCAGCGCCGCCAGCGTGTGCGCGACCAGCGGCCGCGCCGGCGATCTCGACGTACTGCTTCGGCCCGGCGGCGCCGGCGCGCGCACCGCGCCGGCACACGGCACGAGCGCATACAGCGCGGAGGCTGGCGGCGAGGTCGGCATGGCTGTCGATCGCGGCGGCCGCGAATCTATAAGTCGCAGCTCGGTCCTGCGCGCCCCGTGGAATCACGCCCTCGGCGCACGCGGCGCGATTCCTGCCGCCTTCATGCATCTCCCCGACATCGCCCCCGGCAAGCGCTTCACGCTGCCGCGCCCCACCGGCTCGGCCGACGCGCTGCTGCTCGCGCGCTTCGCCGAGCGCGCAGCGCGCGCGCGGCAAGCGTCGACCGCGATCGTCACCGCCGAGCCCGGCCGACGCGCAGCGCCTCGACCGACGAGCTGCCGTTCTTCGCGCCCGACGCTGCGCGTCGCCGTCTTCCCCGACTGGGAGACGCTGCCCTACGACACCTTCTCGCCGCACCAGGACCTGATCTCCGAGCGCCTGGCGACGCTGTGGCGCATCCGGCAGGGCGAGGTCGACGTGGTGCTGATGCCGGCGACGACGGCGCTCGTCGCGCCTGGCGCCGCCGAGCTTCCTGGCCGGCTACACCTTCCACTTCAAGCAGAAGGCAGAAGCTCGACGAGGCGGCGCTGAAGGCGCAGCTCACGCTCGCCGGCTACAGCCACGTGAGCCAGGTCGTGTCGCCCGGCGAGTACGCGGTGCGCGGCGGCCTGATCGACCTGTTCCCGATGGGCTCGCCGGTGCCCTACCGCGTCGACCTGTTCGGCGACGAGGTCGACTCGATCCGCACCTTCGACCCCGACACGCCAGCGCAGCCTCTACCCGGTGCCCGAGGTGCGCCTGCTGCCGGGCCGCGAGTTCCCGATGGACGAGGCGCGCGCAGCGCGCTTCCGCGCGCGCTGGCGCGAGACGCATCGAAGGCGACCCGACCAAGGCGCGCATCTACAAGGACATCGGCGCCGGCATCGCCACCGCCGGCATCGAGTACTACCTGCCGCTGTTCTTCGACGCAGACGGCGACGATCTTCGACTACCTCGGCGCGCGACGCGACGCTCGTGCTGCACGGCGAGATCGACGACGCGCTCGCAGCGCTTCTGGACCGACACGCGCGAGCGCCACCGCTTCCTGCAGCACGACCCGGAGCGGCCGATCCTGCCGCCCGAAGACGCTGTTCCTGAGCGCCGAGGAGTTCTTCGCGCTGCCGCAACGCCGCACGCGCGCTGGCCGCTGCGCGGCGACGACGAGCCGACGCGACTGGGCGCGGCCGCTGCCCGACCTCAGCGTCGACCGCGGCGCGACCGAGCCGCTGGCGCAGCTGCAGGCAGCACGTCGCGACGCACGCCGCACCGCGTGCTGATCGTCGCCGAGAGCGAGGGCCGGCGCGAGAGCCTGCTCGAGCTGCTGCGCGACAACCAGCATCGAGCCGCCGAGCGTCGCCACGCTGGCCGAGTTCGAGGCCGGCGACGAGCAGCTTCGCGATCGCCGTCGGCGCCGCTCGCCGAGGGCTTCTTCTGGCATCGAGCCGCGATGCGCGAAGCGCGATCCAGTTCGTCACCGAGACCGAGCTGTTCGCCACCGCGCCGACGCGCGCCGGCGCAGCGCAAGCAGGAGCAGGTCAGCGACGTCAACGCGCTGATCAAGGACCTGTCGGAGCTGAAGGTCGGCGACCCGGTGGTGCACGTCAACCACGGCATCGGCCGCTACCGTCGGCCTGATGAACATCGACCTCGGCGACGGGCCGCCAGCGAGTTCCTGCACCTCGAATACGCCGACAAGGCGACGCTGTACGTGCCGGTCGCGCAGCTGCACCTGATCAGCCGCTACACCGGCGTCGCGCGCCGACGAGGCGCCGCTGCACAAGCTCGGCTCGCGGCCAGTGGGACAAGGCCAAGCGCAAGGCCGCCGAGCAGGTGCGCGACACCGCCGCCGAGCTGCTCGAACCTCTACGCCCGGCGCGCCGCGCGCGAGGGCTACGCGTTCCGCTTCTCAGCCGCACGACTACGAGGCCTTCGCCGCGAGCTTCGGCTTCGAGGAGACGCCCGACCAGCGCGCCGCGATCCACGCCGTGATCCAGGACATGGTGTCGCCGCAGCCGATGGACCGCCTGGTCTGCGGCGACGTCGGCTTCGGCAAGACCGAGGTCGCGCTGCGCGCCGCCTTCGTCGCGGTCACCGGCGGCAAGCAGGTCGCGATCCTCGCGCCGACGACGCTGCTCGCCGAGCAGCACTTCCAGACACATCGCCGACCGCTTCGGCAAGTGGCCGGTCAAGGTCGCCGAGCTGTCGCGCTTCCGCTCGCCGCAAGGAAGTCGAAGGCCGCGCTCGAAGGCCTCGCCGACGGCACGATCGACATCGTCGTCGGCACGCACAAGCTGCTGTCAGCCGGACGTGAAGTTCAAGCGCCTCGGGCCTGCTGGTCATCGACGAGGAGCACCGCTTCGGCGTGCGCCACAAGGAGGCGATCAAGGCGCTGCGCGCCGAGGTCGACGTGCTGACGCTCACCGCGACGCCGATCCCGCGCACGCTCGGCATGGCGCTCGAGGGCCTGCGCGACCTGTCGCGTGATCGCCACCGCGCCGCAGCGGCGCCTGGCGATCAAGACCTTCGTGCGCAACGAAGGCCAGCGGCATCGATCCGCGAGGCGGTGCTGCGCGAGCTCAAGCGCGGCGGCCAGGTCTACTTCCTGCACAACGAGGTCGAGACGATCGAGAACCGGCGCGAGAAGCTCGCCGAGCTGCTGCCCGAGGCGCGCATCGCCGTCGCGCACGGCCAGATGCCCGAGCGCGAGCTCGAGCGCGTGATGCGCGACTTCGTCGCGCAGCGCCACAACGTGCTGCTGTGCTCGACCATCATCGAGACCGGCATCGACGTGCCGACCGCCAACACCATCGTCATCGAGCCGCGCCGACAAGTTCGGCCTGGCGCAGCTGCACCAGCTGCGCGGCCGCGTCGGCCGCTCGCACCACCAGGCCTATGCCTACCTGCTGGTGCCCGACGTCGAGGGCCTGACCAAGCAGGCGGCGCAGCGGCTCGAGGCGATCCAGCAGATGGAGGAGCTCGGCTCGGGCTTCTACCTCGCGATGCACGACCTCGAGATCCGCGGCGCCGGCGAGGTGCTGGGCGAGAACCAGAGCGGCAACATGCATGGAGGTCGGCTTCCAGCTCTACAACGACATGCTCGCCGAGGCGGTGCGCTCGCTGAAGGCCGGCCGCGAGCCCGACCTGCTGGCGCCGCTGTCGGCGCACGACCGAGATCAACCTGCACGCGCCCGGCGCTGCTGCCCGACGCCTACTGCGGCGACGTGCACACGCGCCTGTCGCTCTACAAGCGCCTGGCCACGCGCCGAGACGCGCCGAGCAGATCGACGCGCTGCTCGAAGAGATCACCGACCGCTTCGGCAAGCTGCCGCCGCAGGGCCAGACGCTGTTCGACGTGCACCGCCTGCGCGTGCTGGCCAAGCCCTACGGCGTGACCGAAGATCGACGCCGGCGCCGAAGCTGATGATCATCACGCTTCCGGCCGAACCCGCCGGTCGACGCGATGCGCATCATCGAGCTGGTGCAGAAGAACCGCCACATCAAGCTCGCCGGCAACGACAAGCTGCGCATCGAGCGCGACACGCCGGAGCCGAAGCGACCGCGCGCAGCTGGTGCGCGACGTGCTGCGCATCGCTCGGCACGCCCAAGCGAGGCTACGGAAGCCGTCCAGCATGACGCCATCGAATACGCCCCGGCCTCGTCGTCCGCGGCTTCACGCCGCCGCTGCGCCTGGCCGACTTCAAGCTGATCGCGTTCGACATGGACTCGACGCTGATCAACATCGAGTGCGTCGACGAGATCGCCGCCGCGGCCGGCCGCAAGGCCGAGGTCGCGGCGATCACCGAAGCGGCGATGCGCGGCGAGATCGCCGACTACAAGGAGAGCCTGCGCCGCCGCGTCGCGCTGCTGCAAGGGCGTGCCCGAGGCGGCGCTGCAGCGCGTCTACGACGAGCGCGCTGCAGCTCAACCCGGGCGCCGAGACGCTGGTCGCGCGCCTGCCAGGCGGCCGGGCTGAAGACGCTGCTGGTCTCCGGCGGCTTCACCTTCTTCACCGACCGCGTGCGCGACCGGCTCGGCATCGACTTCGCGCGCACGCAACGTGCTCGGGATCGAGGACGGCGCAGCTCACCGGCCGCATGGTCGACCAGCCCTGGGGCGACATCTGCGACGGCGCCGAGAAGAAGCGCATGCTGCTCGAGACCTGCGCCGCGCTCGGCATCGGCGCCGCGCAGGCGATCGCCGTCGGCGACGGCGCCAACGACCTGCCGATGATGTCGGTGGCCGGGCTCCCTGGTCGCTTATCACGCCAAGCCGATGGTCCGCGCCGCGGCAACGTGGCGATCAATGAAGGTGGGCTTGATCGGCTGCTAGAGGTGGTACTCCCGACGGGCTGAACTTCGTCAGCCCTTGGCCGCCCCGCGTTCCTTGCGTCGGTCGCGGACGACGACTTCGGAGGTTCCTTCCTTGTCGAGTTCGAACAGCTCAGTCGCCTTGAGCAGCTTGCTGAGCGTGGAATATCCATAGTTGCGCGAGTCGAAGGAGGCCTGATTGCTGGATGACATGGCCGACCCCACCTACCCGGGCCCAGCCGTCCTCTCCCCTTGGCGGCCGAGATCGCGCTGCGCAGCAGGTTGACGAGCCGCGTGTCTCCGCGCAGCCTCTCGCCCCGGCACCCGCAGCGGCGCGATCGCAGCGGAGGCCGCCGGCGCAACGCCCTGCCGCCTGCGGTGGCTCGGCAGAGCCAGCACTAGAAACCGGGAGCAAGCGTTGACGAAAGGCTCCGGCGTCTGGCTCGAACCGAATCCGTAGACCGCCGCTCCCTTGCTGCGCAGGTGCATGACGAGCGGCGTGAAGTCTGGCGTCGGAGGAGACGATTCCGAACGCATCGGGCCGGTCGGTGTAGAGCAGCTCGAGCGCGTCGATGACCATCGCCATGTCGCTCGCGTTCTTGCCCTTGCTGTAGTCGAACTGCTGCATCGGCCGGATCGCGTGCTCATGCAGGGCTTCCTCAGCCCTTGAGCTCCGGCTTCTTCCAGTTACCGTAGGCACGCCGCACATTCTGACTCGCCAAAGGTCGAAAGCTCGGTCAGGATGAAATCGGATCTTCGCCGCGGGCGCGTTATCGGCGTCGATCAAAAGAGCGATGCGCGCTGGTCGTTCCAGTGAGATCTCCGGATGCGTGATGCGAACCGTGCGGCTCAGTTCTGCCCGCAGACGATCTTCGATACCTCTTCGCCGATCGCCAGCGACGAGGTCAGTCCCGGCGACTCGATGCCGAACAGCTGCACGACACCCGGCAGCCGTGCTCGCCCGGCCCGGCGATGTGGAAGTCGGCGGCGGCGGTGCCGGCGCCCGAGAGCTTCGGCCGCACCCCGCTGTACGCCGGCAGCAGCGCGTCGTCGCCGAGATCCGGCCAGTAGCGCCGGATGTCGGCGGCGAAGGCCGGCGCGCGCGACGCGCATCGACCGCGTAGTCGACATGGTCCGGGTCGGCGTCGGCGAGCCATTCGACGTCCGGCCCGAATCGGGCCTGGCCGGCGAGGTCGAGGGTCAGGTGCACGCCGAGGCCGCCGTCGCTCGGCGTCGGATAGATCAGGCGCGAGAACGGCGAGCGGCCGCGCAGCGAGAAGTAGTGGCCCTTGGCGAGATGCAGCGGCGGCACCGCCGCTTGCGGAAAGCCTTGCATGCGGCGCCGCGACCGACTGCGCATGCAGGCCGGCGGCATTGACGACCCAGCGCCGCTTCGAGCTCGAGCGCTTCGGCGCCGCCGGTGGCGATGCGCCACGCGTCCCCGTGGCGACGCGCATCGAGCAGCGGCGTGAGCAGCGCCAGCACCGCCCCGGCGCGCTCGGCGTCGCCGAGCAGCGCGGTCATGCAGCCGTGGCTGTCGACGATGCCGGTCGAGGGCGACCACAGCGCGGCGACGCAGGCTAGCGCCGGCTCCATCGCCAGCGCCTCGGCGCGCGTCAGCGGTGCGAGATCGGTGACGCCGCTGGCGCGCGCCCGGGCCTGCGATGGCCTCGAGCTTGCCGGTCCTCGCTCGCGCGTGGCGACGATCAGCTTGCCGCAGCGGCGGTGCTCGACGCCGTGCGCTGCGCAATACGGATAGAGGAGCTCGGCGCCCGCGCACGCAGAGCTCCGCCTTCAGCGTTGCCTGGCGGGTAGTAGATGCCGGCGTGGATGACCTCGCTGTTGCGCGACGACGTCCCGGTGCCGATGCCGTCGGCCGCGTCGACGACGATGACCTCGCGGCTCGCCTCGGCCAGCGCCCGGGCGACGGCCAGGCCGACGACGCCGGCGCCAACGACGAGGCAGTCGATCCGCTCCATGCGCGCAGCGGGGCGGTGCGGCGACTGGCCGGCGCCTGCGGCGCGAGGACGACGATGCCGTCGGCGTCGGCGAACAGCCGGTCGCCGGGACGGATCCACACGCCCTGCACCTGCACCGCCACGTCGCGCCTCGCCGGCGCTGCGCTTCTCGGTCGGAATCGGGATCAGCGCGAGCGCGCGGATGCCGAGCGCGGTCGCCGCGAGCTCGGCGACGTCGCGCACCGCGCCGTCGACGACGACGCCGGCCCAGCCGTTCTTCGCGCCGCCGCGGCGCGATGTTGCCGCCGACCAGCGCCCGACGCAGCGAGCCGCCGCCGTCGACCACGAGGACGCGGCCCTGCCCGGGCTCGTCGAGCGCCGCCTTGACCAGCGAGTTGTCCTCGAAGCACTTGACGGTCGCGACCGCGCCGCTGGAACGCGCCATGCCGCCGTAGTCGCGAAAGACGGGCGGCAGGACGAAGAAGGCGCTGCCGGCCTCGTGCCTTTGTGCGCGTCGCAGAGGTCGCAGGTGGAGAAGTCGTTGCTGCTGGCCATCGTGGTCCTCGGGGTTTCGGATTTGCCGGCGGCGCGCCGCCTGGCTCGCGGCGCGATCGCATGCAGCGTGGTCCGGCTGGTGATCACGTCGGCGTCGAGGCTGCAGGTGGATCAGCGTCGGGCGTCGCGCGGCCAGCGCCGCGCGCAGCGCCGGCTCGAACGCGGCGGTCGTGTCGACGCGCGTCGCCGGCCCGCCAGCCGTAGGCCCGGGCCAGCGCCGCGAAGTCCGGGTTGACCGAGATCGCTGCCGCTGACACGCGGCCTGGGTACTCGCGCTCCTGGTGCATGCGGATCGTGCCGTAGCGTGCCGTTGTCGACGACGATGCTGATCGAGCTCGCGTCGCGCCGTAGCTGCGTCGGCGGTCGCGAGCTCCTGGCCGGTCATCAGGAAGTCGCCGTCGCCGGCGATGTTGACCACCGTGCGCTCGCGGCTGCAGCGAGCGCCGCGGCGACCGCCGCCGGCACGCCGTAGCCCATCGCGCCCGAGGTCGGCGCGAGCTGCGTGCGGCCGCGGTGCTGCAGCCCGGGTAGCGGTAGAAGCGGTGCAGCCAGCCGGCGAAGTTGCCGGCGCCGTTGGTGAAGATCGGTGTCGCGCGGGCAGGCGGCGCTGCGATGCGTCTGCACGACCTCGCGCCATGTCGAGCGGCTGCGACCGGCGTCGGCACGCAGGTTGGCCTCGTAGTCGGCGTGCGCGCGGCGCGCGTCCACGCCGGCCCAGCGCAGCGCGTCGGCGGCGGCGCCAGCGTCTCGAGCGCCGTGCGCGGCGCAGCCATCGACGACTGCAGCAGCAGGTCGGCCGGCATAGACGCGGCCCGAGCTCCTCCGGCGCCGGCGTGCACGTGGACCAGCTTCTGCGCCGGCCGCGGCGGCATCGAGCAGCGTGTAGCCGCCGGTCGTCATCTCGCCCAGGCGCGCGCCGATCGCGAGCACCAGGTCGGCCTCGCGCGACGCGCTGCGGCGAGCTTCGGATTGATGCCGATGCCGACGTCGCCGGCGTAGTTCGGATGGCGGTTGTCGAACAGGTCCTGGAAGCGGAAGGCGCAGCCGACCGGCAGCTGCCAGCTCTCGGCGAAGCGCTGCAGCGTCGCGCGCACGCCTCGCGCGTCCAGCCGCTGCCGCCGACGATGACGAACGGGCGCTCGCGCCGCAGCGAGCAGCGCGCGCAGCTCGCGCCAGTCGCCCGGCGCCGGCCGGCGCAGCGCGCGGCTCGACGCGCGGCAGCACCGGCGCGCGGTCGCTGCGGTCAGCATGTCCTCGGGCAGCGCCAGCACCACCGGCCCCGGCCGGCCCTGCATCGCGGCGTGGAAGGCGCGCGCGACGTACTCGGGCATGCGGTCGGCGTCGTCGATCTGCGCCGACCCACTTGGCGAAGCCAGCGTGCCGGGCCGAACATCTGCGCGGTAGTCGACCTCCTGGAAGGCCTCGCGGTCGCGCTGGTCGCTGGCCACCTGGCCGATGAAGAGGATCATCGGCGTCGAGTCCTGGAACGCGGTGTGCACGCCGATGCTGGCGTTGGTCGCGCCCGGGCCGCGCGTGACGAAGCAGATGCCGGGCCGGCCGCTCAGCTTGCCCTGCGCCTCGGCCATGAAGGCCGCGCCGCCTTCCTGGCGGCAGGCGATGAAGCGGATCGCGTCGCGGTGCTCGTGGAAGCCGTCGAGCACGGCGAGAAAGCTCTCGCCGGGCACGCCGAACACGGTGTCCACGCCCTGGGCGATCAGCGCCTCGATCAGCGCGTGGCCGGCGGGGCGGGAGCGGGAAGATGATGCGGTCATGGATGGCGTGCAGAGCGGGCGACGAGAGTGTGCCTCGGCCGCGCCTCCAAGGCTCCTGCCGCTTAAGGGTTCGTCCGATTCGTCTAATTCACCGTTTGGTGAATTATCTCGGCATGACCGCCCGCAACGCAGACGTCGTCGAAATCCGCGCTCGCGCGACGCCGATCGCACGCAGCAGGAGATCCTCGCCGCTGCCACCGCCGAGTTCGCCGCGCACGGCTTCGGCGGTGGCCGGATCGATGCCATCGCCGAGCGCGCGCCGGCGTCAACAAGAAGCTCATCTACTACTACTTCGAGGGCAAGGACGAGCTGTTCCTCGCCGTCCTCGAGCAGACCTACGCCGACATCCGCGCCGCCGAGCGCGAGCTGCATCTCGGAAGCCGTGACCCCGCTGCAGGCGATCGAGAGCCTGGTCGTCTTCACCTGGCGCCACTACCTCGCGCATCCGGAGTTCCTGGCGCTGCTCAACAGCGAGAACATGCAGAGCGCCGGCCACCTGAAGCGCTCGCCGCGGATCCGGCAGATGAACTCGCCCCTGATCGACGACCTCGCCCGGGTGCTCGGTGCGCGGCGAAGAAGAGCGAGCGAGCTGCGCCGGGGCATCGATGCGATGCAGCTCTACATCTCGATCGCCGGCCTCGCCTACTTCTACCTCTCGAACAAGCACACCCTGGGCACGATCTTCGGCCGCGACCTGATGGCCAAGAACGCCCTCGACGAGCGCCTCGCGCATTACGACCGCGGTCGTCGTCCGCTACGTGCAGGCCTGAGCCTTCGCCCATGGACGCCATCGACATCGGCTTCTACCGGCACCAGGGCCACGTCACCGTCAACGGCGTGTTCCCCGCGGCCGAGATGGACGCGGTGGTGCGCGACATCGAGGAGTGGGCGAGGCCTTCCTCGCCGATCTGCCGGGCCGGGCAGCGCGCCTGGTATCCCGACGGCGTCATGGCGCACGGTGCTGAGAAAGCTCGACAACCCGCACGCCCATCGCCCGGCAGTGCAGCAGAGCTGGAGCAGCGACCCGCGCCTGGTCGGGCGGGTCGAATCGCTGCTCGGCCCCGGCGTCTCGGTCTACTTCAGCCAGATCTTCTTCAAGCCGCCGGAAGGCGGCGGCCCGAAGCCGGCGCACCAGGACAACTTCTACTTCGGCCCGACCGACATCGAGGGCGTCGCCACCGCGCTGATCGCGCTCGACGACGCCACCTCGAGAACGGCTGCCTCTACTTCGGCGACGGCACCAACCTCGGCCCGGTCTATGCGCACTTCTGCGCCCGGAAGGCGAGCCGTTCAACCTGCAGCTGCCGCCGGCCGTGCTCGACAAGCAGCCGATGACGCCGGCGCCGGTGCGAAAGGGCGGCGTGAGCTTCCATCACGGCAACACCTTCCATCAGCTCGGGGCCGAACCACAGCGCCGCCTGGCGTCGCGCCTGCGCCCTGCACCACGTGCGCAACGACGTCGAGTTCGCCACCCTCGCCCTGCCCTACGACAACGGACTCAAGCTCCGGATCACCTGACGCCGCTGCCCTTCCTCAAGACCACCACGATGGAGACGACATGAGAACCGCAACTTCGCCCGCCTGCTGCTCGTCGCAGCCCTGCTAGCCGCCTCGGTCGGCACCCGCCTTCGCCCAGAACTGGAAGCCGACCCGGCCGATCAACCTGATCGTGCCCTGGGCCGCCGGGCGGCTCCACCGACCAGATCACGCGCGTCACCGCGGCTGAGCTGGAGAAGGTGCTCGGGCAGACGATCGTCGTCGTCAACCAGCCCGGCGCCTCGGGCGTCGATCGGCACCAAGAGCGCGCTGGGACGCCGCCGCGCGACGGCTACACCTGGACGGCGGGCGCGGCCCAGGACCTGGGCACCTACCAGACGCTGGGCTCGCTCAACGCCGAGCATCAAGGACTGGAACCTGTTTCTCACCGTCGCCAACATCCAGGTGATCGGCGTCAATCCGAGCGACGCCGTACCAGAACGCCGAAGCAGCTGCTCGACGCGATGAAGGCCAAGCCGGGTCGATTCCGCGTCGCGACCGCCGGCGTGACCTCGGCCGGCCACAACGCGATGGAGCTGATCGTCGAAGGCGACCGGCGTCACGCATCGCCACGTCACCTACGACGGCGGCAACCCGGCGGTCGTCGCCACCGTCGCCGGCGAGGCCGAGGTGACGACGCAGCTCGCCGTCGAGCAGGCCGACATGATCCGCGGCAAGCGCCTGCAGCCCGCTGGCGACGGTCAGCGACAAGGCGCTCGAGCTCGAAGGCTACGGCATCGATCCCGCCGCTGTCGGCCACCCTGCCCGGCTTCACCGCGCCGGCCAACTACTTCGGCATCTTCATTCCCAAGGGCGTTCCCGACGACGTGGTGAAGACGGTCGAGAAGATCTGGGCCGAGAACATCGCCAAGAGCGAGGCGATCAAGAAGTACGCCACCAGCCGCGGCGCGCCTGTTCGCCCCCGCCGCCGGCGAGGCGGCGCAGAAGGCGGTGTTCCCGGCGGTGCAGGCCAACGCCTGGCTGCTCTTCAACGGCGGCAAGGCCAAGGTCTCGCCGGACACGGTCGGCATTCCCAAGCCCTGAGCGGCGACCGCGCCAGCGATGACGACGACGGGACCGAAGGCCACGAGCGACCGCGCTCCGCGCCGTCGCCTGCCGAGCTTGCGTGGCCGCGGGCCGCGAGCGACCTGCGCGACGCCCTCGGCTGGCTGGCTGTTCGGCATCGCCGGTCCTCGATCGGCTCGATCCGCATGGACCGGCTCGAGGCGCAGCACATCAATCCGTACACCGTGCCGGGGCTGCTGCCGGGCTTGCTCGGCCTGGTGATGATCCTGCTCGGCGTCCTGCTGGCCCTGCGCAGCTGGGGCCGCGGCGCGCGCCTCGTCGGCGGGCCACGCCTCGCGGTCGACTGGCGCCTCGATGCGCCGGCTCGGCGTCGTGATCGGCCTGATCCTCGCTCTACGCCGTCGTGCTCCTCGGCCGCGGCCTGCCGTTCTGGATCGTCTCGGCGCTCTACGTCGCCGCCTCGATCGTGCTGCTGCAGGCGCCGCAGCGCGCCCCGCCGGGCGCGCGCTCGGCTGGCGCGACCTCGCCTTCGCGGCGGTCGCGTCGGCATCGGCTCGGGCGTCGTCATCCAGTACGTCGTTCCAGGACGCGTCTTCCTGGTCACGCCTTCCCTAGTCCACGGAAGCCCGCATCGATGTTCTGCCGGACTCGCCGACCTCGCCCACGCCTGGCTCGGCTTCATGAACCCGACCTCGATCGGCCTCGGCCTGGGCGGCGCGCTGCTCGGCATCATCGTCGGCATCCTGCCCGGCCTGTCGGCGACGCTGGTGATCGCGCTGCTGACGACGATCACGATCAAGCTGCCGGCGAACAACGCCATCCTGGTCCTGATCTGCTCGTACGTCGGCGCGCTCTACGGCGGCTCGCGCACCGCGATCCTGCTCAACATCCCGGGCACCGCCGCCAACGCCGCATCGTGCGCCGACGGCTACGCGCTGGCGCAGCGCGGCGAGGCCGGCCGGGCGATCGGCATCGCCACCTCGGGCGCGCTTCACCGGCACGCTGTTCGGCGTGCTCTGCCTGGCCGCGTTCACGCCGTCGCTCGCCGAGGTCGCGCTCGCCTTCGGCGCCTTCGAGTTCTTCTGGCTCGCGCTCTTCGGCGTCGCGATGTCGGGCATCGATCGTCGGCGACGATCCGATCAAGGGCTGGCTGATGGGCGCGCTCGGCCTGTTCGTCGCGCAGATCGGCCAGGAGGGCCTCTACGCCTACGACCGCTTCACCTTCGGCTGGGACGAGCTCGCCGGCGGCATCGGCGCTGATCCCGGCGCTGGTCGGCGCGTTCGGCCTGCGCCGAGGTGCTGACCACGCTCGCCGACCCGGTCGAGAAGAAGCTCGTCGAGGTGAAGGACTCGGTGCTGCCGCGCTTTCGCGAGGTGTTCCAGTACTGGCGCACCGTCCTGCGCTCCGGCGTGATCGGCGTGCTCACGGGCCTCCTGCCCGGCGTCGGCGAGGACTCGGGCGCCTGGATGTCGTACGCCGCGGCGAAGGCGACGAGCAAGGAGAAGCACCTCTTCGGCAAGGGCTCGATCGACGGCCTGATGGCCGCCGAGACCGGCGACATGGCGTCGATCCCCGGCCACATCATCCCGTGCCTCGCGCTCGGCATCCCCGGCTCGGCGCCCTCGGCGGTGCTGATGGCGGCGATGATCATCCACGGCATCCAGCCGGGGCCGATGATGATGATCCAGCATCCGCACTTCGTCTACGAGGTGGTGGCGATGACGTCGCTGGCGACGGTCACGATCCTGATCTTCGGCCTGTTCCTGGTGCGGCCGCTGCTGGTCGTGCTGACGCATCCGGCGCACGGTGCTGATGCCGGTCATCCTCCTGCTCTGCACCGTCGGCGCCTTCGCCACCGCGTCGCGCCTGTTCGACGTCTACGCGATGCTGGTGATCGGCATCGGCGCCTTCTTCCTGCGCCGGCGCGGCTACCAGATGGCGCCGTTCGTGCTGGGCCTGGTGCTCGGGCCCCTGCTCGACAAGAGCCTGCGCCGCGGCCTGGTGCTCTCCGACGGCAGCGATCGCGCCGTTCTTCACGCGACCGATCTCGCTCGCCTTCGCGGTGGTGACGATCTTCGCGCATCCTGCTCTACGTGCCGGCGTTCAAGGCCGCGGTGCGGCGCGTCACCGGCGGCGCCGGCGCGGCGGCACGTTCGCTGGTGCGGCGGCGCACCTGAGGCGGCGACGAACGATGAAGCTCGGCCCTCTGCAACGAGGTGCTCGGCGACGCTGTCGCTCGAGGCGCAGTGCGAGCTCGCCGCGCGCGCTCGGCTACGACGGGCTCGAGATCGCGCCGTTCACGCTCGCCAACGCGCCGGAGCGGATCGACGCCGGCCGAGGCGCGGCGGATCCGCGGCGTGGTCGAGGCCGCCGGCCTGGTCGTCACCGGGCTGCACTGGCTGCTGGTCAAGCCCTCCGGCCTTTCGGTCACCGATCCCGACCCGGCCGCGCGCCGGGCGCGACGCTCGAGGTCGTGACGCGCCTGATCGGCCTGTGCGCCGAGCTCGGCGGCAAGCGTGCTGCGTGCACGGCTCGCCGAAGCAGCGCGAGGTCGCCGCCGGCGAAACGCATCGACGATCGCCGCGCGCGCCGCCTGCGCGACTTCCTCGCCGACGCGCGCCGAGGCGGCGGCGGCGCACGGCGTCGTCTACTGCATCGAGCCGCTGTCGCGCAACGAGACGCGCGCTGGTCAACACCGTCGCCGAAGCGGCCGAGATCGTGCGCGCGGTCGACCAGCCCGTCGCTCAGGACGATGATCGACTGCAGCGCCGCGGGCGCTGAGCCGAATCGGTCTCGGTGCCGGAGCTGCATCGACGCGTGGCTGCCCACCGGGCTGATCGCGCCACGTGCAGGTGAACGACCCGAACCGGCGCGCGCCCGGCCAGGGCGAGATGCGCTTCGCGCCGATCTTCGCGGCGCTGAAGCGCCACGGCTACGACGGCACGGTCGCGGTCGAGCCGTTCGACTACGTTCCCGACGGGCCGGGCTGCCGCGGCGTACGCCGCCGGCTATCTGCGCGGCGTGCGCGAGTCCCTCGCCTGAACCTCCTCTCCTCGAAAGCAAACGCGATGGCCACCCAACGACTCGGAATCATCATGCACGGCGTCACCGGCCGCATGGGCATGAACCAGCACCTGATCCGCTCGATCGTGCGCGATCCGCGCGCAGGGCGGCGTGACGCTCGCGAACGGCGACAAGGTGATGCCCGACCCGATCCTGATCGGCCGCAACGCCGAGAAGATCGAGGCGCTCGCCAAGGCGCACGGCATCGCGCGCTGGGGCACCGACCTCGACGCGGCGCTCGCGAACAAGGACGACACCGTCTTCTTCGACGCCGGCACGACGCAGATGCGGCCGACGCTGCTGGCCAAGGCGATCCGCGCCGGCAAGCACGTCTACTGCGAGAAGCCGATCGCCACCAACCTCAACGAGGCGGTCGAGATCGCGCGGCTCGCGCAAGGCTCGGGCCTGAAGCACGGCGCGGTGCAGGACAAGCTCTTCCTGCCCGGCCTGCGCAAGCTCGACATGCTGCGCCGCGCCGGCTTCTTCGGCCGCATGCTGTCGCGTGCGCGCTCGAGTTCGGCTACTGGGTGTTCGAGGGCGACCTGCAGCCGATCCAGCGGCCGTCGCTGGAACTACCGCAGCGAAGACGGCGGCGGCATGATCCTCGACATGATGTGCCACTGGCGCTACGTGCTCGACAACCTGTTCGGCGAGGTGAAGTCGGTGTCCTGCCTCGGCGCGACCCACATCCCGAAGCGCTGGGACGAGGCCGGCAAGCCCTACGACGCCACCGCCGACGACGCGGCCTACGCGACCTGCGAGCTCGACGGCCACAACGGCGAGCCGGTGATCGCGCAGCTCAACATGTCGTGGGCGACGCGCGTGCGCCGCGACGACCTGGTCACCTTCCACGTCGACGGCACCGACGGCTCGGCGGTCGCCGGCCTGCATCGACTGCCGGGCGCAGTCGCGCGTCGCGCACGCCGCGGCCGGTGTGGAACCCGGACGAGAAGCAGACCGATGAACTTCTTCGACCAGTGGCAGGAGGTGCCGGACACGCAGGTCTACGACAACGGCTTCAAGATCCAGTGGGAGCACTTCATCCGCCACGTCGTCGAGAACGCGCCGTACAAGTGGACGCTGCGCGGAAGGCGCCAAGGGCGTGCAGCTGGTCGAGGCGGCGCTGCAGAGCTGGAAGGAGCGGCGCTGGATCGACGTGCCGGCGCTGGCGTCTGACGAGCGTCGATGCGCTGACGACCGCGATCGCCATGAGCCTTCGATCGCCTGCCCCGGCCGACGGCCGCGCTCGAGACCTACACGCTGCGCGAGCGCGCGCCGTTCGCCGCGCCGACGCCGGCGCCGCGCTTCAACCGCATCGCCTACTCGGCCGCGCACGTCGTCGCCGACCCGCTGCGCCGCGATCGACCCGTGGCTGCAGGCCGCGCGTCGACTGGGACGCGACCATCGCCTATCGCCAGCGCCTGTGGTCGCTCGGCCTCGGCGTCGCCGAGGCGATGGACACGGCGCAGCGCGGCATGGGCCTCGACTGGCCGACCTCGCTCGAGCTGATCCGCCGCTCGCTCGACGCCGCGCGCGACATGCCCGGCGCGCTGGTCGCCTCCGGCTGCGGCACCGACCACCTCGCGCTCGACGCAGGCGACGACGCGTCGACGACGTCGATCCGCGCCTACGAGGAGCAGATGGCGGCGATCGAGGCGCTCGGCGGCAGGCTGATCGTGATGGCGAGCCGCGCGCTGGCGCGCGTCGCGCACAGGCCCGGCCGACTACGAGCGCGTCTACGACCGCATCCTGACGCAGGTCGAAGCAGCCGGTGATCCTGCACTGGCTCGGCGACATGTTCGACCCGGCGCTGGCCGGCTACTGGGGCACGCGCGACGTCGACCGCGGCGATGGACGACGGCGCTCGGCGTCATCGCCGCCAGCACGCGGCAAGGTCGACGGCATCAAGATCTCGCTGCTCGACAAGGACAAGGAGATCGCGATGCGCCGCCGCCTGCCCGCGGGCGTGCGCATGTACACCGGCGACGACTTCAACTACGCCGAGCTGATCGCCGGCGACGGCGTCGGCAGCGCGCCAACCATCGGCACAGCGACGCGCTGCTCGGCATCTTCGACGCGATCGCGCCGGCGGCGAGCGCCGCGCTGGCGGCGCTGGCGGCGGGCGACCGCGACGCGCTTCCACGCGATCCTCGCGCCGACCGTGCCGCTGTCGCGCCACATCTTCCAGGCGCCGACGCGCTTCTACAAGACCGGCGTCGTCTTCATGGCCTGGCTGAACGGCCACCAGTCGCACTTCACGATGGTCGGCGGCCAGCAGAGCGCGCGCTCGCTCGCTGCACTTCGCCGACGCTCTTCCGCCTCGCCGACGCGGCCGGCCTGCTCGAGCAGCCCGAGCTCGCGGTCGCGCGCATGCGCCACGCTGCTGGCGCTGCACGGCGTCGCCGGCTGAGCACCGCCATGCGCGACTTCTCCGCCGACCACCGCTGGCTGTCGATCAACACCGCGACCGCTGCGCGGCGCAGCGGCGCGCTCGACCGCATCATCGAGGCGTGCGCCCGCGCGCGGCATCCGCGCGATCTCGCCCTGGCGCGACCAGGTCGCGGCGATCGGCCTCGAGCGCACCGCGCGCGCTGGTGCGCGACGCACGGCCTCGAGCTGTCGGGCTACTGCCGCGGCGGCATGTTCCCGGCGATCGACGCCGCCGGGCCGCGCGGCCGCGCTCGACGACAACCGCCGCGCCGTCGACGAGGCGAAGACGCTCGACGCGCGCCTGCCTCGTGCTCGTCGTCGGCGGCCTGCCCGGCGCGCTCGCCGGCGCGGCCGCATCACAAGGACATCGCCGCGCGCGCGCCGCGAGGTGCGCGACGGCATCGCCGCGACGCTCGAGTACGCGCGCGAGCGTCGGCATGCCGCTGGCGATCGAGCCGCTGCACCCGATGTACGCGGCCGACCGCGCCTGCGTCAACACGCTCGAGCAGGCGCTCGACCTCTGCGACGCGCTCGACCCGGCGCGACAGCGGCGCGCTCGGCGTCGCGGTCGACGTCTATCACGTCTGGTGGGACCCGAAGCTCGAGGCGCAGATCGCGCCGCGCCGGCCGCGAGCGCCTGCTCGCCTTCCACGTCTGCGACTGGCTGGTGCCGACGCGCGACCTGCTGAACGACCGCGGCATGATGGGCGACGGCGTGATCGAGATCCCGCAGCATCCGCGCGCTGGGTCGAGGCGGCGGGCTTCGCCGGCTACAGCGAGGTCGAGATCTTCTCGACGCGAGAACTGGTGGAAGCGGCCGGCCGACGAGGTGCTCGACACCTGCATCGAGCGGCACCGCAGCGCCGTCTGAGCTCATGGACTCGTGCGCGCTGCGCATCGGCAGCGTGCGCTGGGCCGTCGCCGTCCCGACGCAGCGCGGTCCGGCGCGCCCGATGCGACGTTGAACGCGCTCGCGATCAGCACGCGCCTGCACGATCGCGATGCCGAGCCAGACCTGCGGCCGGCCGGTGCAGGTCCATCAGCGTGCCGAACACCAGCGGCGCCGACCGCCTGGCCGATGTCGAGGCCCGAGTAGACGACGCCGTAGACCGCGCCCGGTCGCGTTCGTCGGGCGCGGCGCGCTTGACGATCAGGTCGCGCGACGGCCCGGCGATGCCCGGCAGGCGACAGCCCATCAGCGCGAACAGCACCGGCACCGCCATCGGCGCGCAGCGGCGCGTAGCCGATCGTCAGCGCGAACACGCGCGGCGATGCCGAAGCCGATGCCGACGATCTTCTCGCAGCGCGCCGGGTCGGACGGCGAGAAAGCCGCCGACCACCATGCCGCCGGCGCTGCGCGACCATGTAGAACGTCAGGCACATCGCCGCCCAGCGCGCGCGGCACGTCGTGCAGCTGGCGCGCCGCCTCGGGCGCGAAGGCCTGCACGCCGCTGAGCGACGATCGGCGTAGAGGAAGAAGAAGCGCGAAGCACATCCAGACCGCCGGGATCGCAGGAAGTCGAAGCTGCCTTCGCCGGCCGGCATGCGGCGCGCCGGCCGCGGGCGTGGCGGCGCTCGTCATCTCGATCGTCAGCTGCGCCCGGTTGAGCCACGAGCACGCGCCAGCACCGACCAGCGCGAGCACGCCGGCGCGACGCGAGCGCGACGCGCCAGCTGAAGGCCAGCGTGATCGGCACCAGCATCGCCGGCGCCAGCGCCCAGCCGAGGCTGCCGGTGATGCCGTGCACGCTGAACGCATGGCCGAGCCGCGACGGATGGATCTTGCGGTTGAGCAGCGTGTAGTCGACCGGATGGAAGACGCCGTTGCCGATGCCGGCGACGACCGAGAAGAACGCCAGCATCGACGTAGCTCGTGCTGATCGCGATAGCCGAACGCGGCCAGCGCCGAGCAGCGCCGATGCCGCCGAACAGCACCGGCCGCGGCCCGAAGCGGTCGACGACGAAGCCCGACAGCGCCTGCACCGCGCACGAGACGACGAAGAAGATCGTCAGCAGCACGCCGAGCTCGGCGTAGCTGACGTTGAAGCGCGTCCTTCAGCCAGGGGAAGAGCGGCGGCAGCAGCAGCTGGCTGAAGTGGCTGACGCAATGGGCCAGGCCGACCAGGCCCATGACGGTCGCGTCCGCGGCGAAGCGGCGGCAGGGGAATGGCGGAGAGTGGCGGTGCGGCGGACATGGTTCGACTGGCAGGAAGGCAGGATCGTAGCCCGGCGGCTGTCGTCCGGATTACGATAGGAGGCCAAACTTCTGTCGCGATCCTGCCAATGACCGACCTGCCGCGCCGCCCGATCGGCCCGCTCACGCCGCACCTGTTTCGCCCCGACGGCGAGCGCCCGGTGCGCGCCAAGCTGCATGCGCCTGCTGGCCGACGACCCGGGTGGTGCCGCACGCCCATCCCTGGGGCCAGATCGCGATCTCGACGCACCGGCGTCGTCCGGCGTGACGATGCCGCACGGCACCTACATCGTTCCGCCGTCGCGCGCGCTCTGGATCCCGCCCGGCGTCGAGCACGCCGTGACCGTGGTCGAGGACGCCGACCTGCTGACGCTCTACCTCGCACCAGCCGCGCCGGCGCTGCAGGGCCTGGCCGCGAACGCCGGCCGAGGCGGCGCGCTGGCGCCAGTGCCGGGTGCTCGAAGTCTCGCGCCTGCTGCTCGCCCTGGCGCTCGAGCTCGACACGCGCGCCCGACGACGCGCCACGCCCGCCCGACGCGCGACGACGCTGGCGCGCGAGCGCCGCATCGCCGCGCTGCTCGCTCGACGAGCTGCGCCGCGCGCCGCCGGTGCCGCTCGGCGTCGACCTGCCGCAGCGACAAGCGGCTGCGCGCGCCTGTGCGAGGCCATGCTCGACGACCCGTCGCGGCACGCCACGCTCGACGGCCTGGGCCGGCGACGCCGGCGCGAGCGCGCGCACGATCGCGCGGCTGTTCCGCAGCGAGCTCGGCACCACCGTTCGTGCAGCTGGCGCCAGCAGGTGCTGCTCGCCCGCGCGGTGCCGCTGGCGGCGCGGCAGCATGCCGATGGCGGCGATCGCCGCCGAGCTCGGCTACGCCAGCCCGAGCGCGTTCGCCGCCATGGTCAGGCGCTCGGTCGGCAGCTCGCCGATGCGCTTTTTCCGCGCCGAGGGCTGACCGGACTGAACCGCGGCCAGGCGGCGAGCACGCAGCGCAGGCCGCCGACGATCCATGCCCGGCGCAGCGACAGCGCGTCCACGCCAAGCCTGCAACTCCGTCGCCCGGCGCTGGCAAGAGCCTGGCGCGCGGACCGACAGGATCGCGCGGTCCATCACTCCAACGCCCGACCATGAACACATCGCCGCCGCCTTCTCGCCGCCAGCCTCCTTGCTGCCTCGCCGCTGTCTGCCTGCCGGCGTTCGCCGCTATCGCACGAGGTGCGCGGCTCGGGCCGCGTGACGCAGCGAGCGACGCAGCGTCGCCGACTTCGATCGGCTCGTGCGTCGCCGGCGGCTTCGAGATCGAGCTGCGTCAGGGCAGCGCCGGGGGCGTCGAGCTGACCGGCGACGACGACCTGCTGCCCGCTCGATCGAGACCGCGGATCGAGGCCACGGACGAGCTCGACGCGCCTGCAGATCTCGCCCCGGCGCGACACCGACCTGCGGCCGAGCCAGCCGATCCGGATCCGCGTCGACCTCGATCCGCCTCGCGAGCATCGGCCTCGCCGGCGGCTCGCGGCGTGAAGGCGAGCGGCCTGCGCGCCGGCAGGCTCGCGCTCTCGCATCGGCGGCTCCGGCGACATCGCGCTGGCCGGGCTCGAGGCCGAGCGGCTCGCCGTCAGCATCGGCGGCAGCGGCCAGGTCACGGTCGACGGTCGCAGCGCCCGAGGCCTGCGCTCACCATCGCCGGCAGCGGCCAGGCTGCTGCCTCGCCGACCTCGCCGCGGACGACGTCTCGGTCAGCATCGCCGGCAGCGGCGCGGCCGATGTTCGGGCCGAGCGCATGGCTGAAGGTCTCGATCGCCGGCTCCGGCCGGGTCCGGCACAGCGGCGCCGCGGTGCCGACGGTCAGCCATCGTCGGCAGCGGCGACGTGCGGCGCATCTTGAGTCCGGTATTACTGCACCGGCCATCCGCATCGCCCGCGCCGCGCATCGCTGTAACCAAACGGTAGCACGCGGCGATCGCCTAGACTGCGCTCGCAGCGAGCACCGCCGCCTCCTGCGCTGCATCAGGAGCGCCGATGCTGACATCGCTATTCGGAGACCTGGGGCCGCGCGACGGCAGAACAAGCCGCGCGATTTCGACGACACCCAGTCCGATTCGCAAGGCGGGTTCGCCGCCACCGCGATCATGGAAAGCGTGGCCACCGAGGTCAACGAGCGCGGCCAGATCATCGACCGCCACGTCAGCGACCTGGTCGTCACCGGCTCGCCGGCGCAGGCGATCCGCGAGCACTTCGCCGCCACCCGGCGCCGACCTCGAGACCGCGACGTCGATGATCACCCTGCTCGACCCGGTCGGCGTCTGGGCGTCGGCGGTCATCAAGGCGCTGTCGGACGCCGGCGGCCGGCCGATCGAGCGGCTGCACCTGCGCGAGAAGACCACCCTGCAGCACGATCGCGATGATCGAGCGCACGACGCTCGGTCCGCCGCCAGCGAAGACACGCTGCGCATCTTCCACGCCGACGTGCGCGCGCCCGGGCCGCGAGAACGCCGAGATCCCGGTCGCGCTGATGGAGCGCAGCCAGATGACGGCCGTGATCATCGGCCCGATGCAGCCGCATGCGATCGACGCGCCTGCTCGCGCTCGCTGCGCCAGGCGACCAGCCTGCCGACCTGGCGCTGCCCGCAGCCTGCTGTTCCATGCTGCCGCCGAACGCCGTCTGGATCGCCAACAAGATCAGCGCGATGGTCTGGCCGGAGCGGCTGCACGTGCACGTCGTCAGCGAGCCGATGACCGGCGCGTCGTCGGTGTGGAACGCGATGCTCGGCATCTGGAACGACGTCAAGCTGCAGCCCGGCTGGGATCCGACGGCGGTCGTCGCCGATGCTCGGCATCGGCGATTTCCCGATCAAGGTCGGCGAGATCGGCGGCACTGCGCCGCCACGCGGCCAAGTCGCCGGCGACGCCGGTGCCGATCGTCGACGTGACATCGCCGGCATCGACCGCAGGTCACGCGCGGCGTGCTCGACGCCGCCCGCGGCCGGCAGGCGCTGGCAGCCTGCTCAAGCTCGACGGCTTGATCGGCTGCGCCCTGGTCGATGCGACCACCGGCCTGGTGCATGGCGCACGAGACCCGCGCCGAGCAGTCGATCGACATGGAGCTCGCCGCGGCCGCCGCGCGCGCAGGTGCTGCGCGCGCATCGCGACTCGGCGCGCAGCATGGGGCTCGACGGATCCGATCGACGAGCTGATCACGACCGCCGGCTCGCGCCAACATCCTGATCCGCGCCCTGCAGCGCCACGCCGAGCTGTTCATCGTCGCCGCTGCTCGAGAAGCACCGCACCAACCTGGCCCTGGCGCGCTTCCAGCTGCTCGAGGTCGAGCGCAGCCTGCCCTAGCGGCGCCGGCTGCGCAGCCGCTCGCGCGTCAGCTCGCTGCCGCGCGCAGCGCCAGCGCCTTGTTCGCCGAGCGCATCGGCCTTCTCGTTGCAGCGGTCGCCGTTGTGGCCCTTGACCCAGCGCCACCGCTGACGCGCCGCGCATCGGCGAGCGCGAACGAGCCGCTTCCAGAGTGCGAGGTTCGCGACCGGCTCGCCCTTCGAGTTGCGCCAGCCCTTGCGTCTCCCAGCCGGCGCGCCACTCGGTCAGGCCCTTGAGCACGTACTGGCTGTCGGAGACGAGCTGGACGCGCAGCGCCGCGCGGGCACGCGGGCGAGCGCCTTCGATCGCCGCGGTCAGCTCGGCGATCTGGTTGGTGCCCGGGCCGATGAAGCCGAAGTGATCGCTTTCGCCGCCGCCGCCGGGCGCGATCAGCACCGCAGCCCCAGCCGGCGGGCCCGGGTTGCTCGGGGCGCAGGCGCCGTCGGTGTATGCGGTCCACATCGTGTCTTGCGGTCATCGGTTCAGCGCCGGGTCGCCATGTGGTTTCCGAGTTCTGCGTCGACGCTGGCGTCGCCGCCACCGGCGCCGGTGCGGTCACGCGCCTTGGCGGCGCCTCGTCGCGCACCAGGCCGACGAGGCGCATGCCGCGCACGCGCTTGACGGCGACGATGTAGTAGAGCCGCGCCGAACGACCGGCCACCAGCGGTCGCCGGCGCGTCTCCATCCAGCTCGAAGCGGGCCAGCCAGCTTGCGCCGAGGTCACCGGCGGGATGTAGCAGCCGAAGCGGCCCGACTCGACCTCGAAGCTCGAGCAGGCGCAGCCAGTCGCGCAGCCGCCGGTAGCCGATGAACTCGCCGGCGCTGCGGCAGGAACAGGTCGCGCTCGGTGCCCATGCCCAGCCGCCGGCGCATCGCGCCCGAGCGCGCTGCCGCGGTCCCCACAGGCTGGCCGGGTTGAAGCCGACGGATCACGACGCGGCCCTCGGGCACGCAGCACGCGCTCGACCTCGCGCAGCGTCAGGTGCGGATCGCGCGCGAGCTCGAGCGCATGCGGCAGGACGACGAGGTCGAGGCTCGCCGCGTCGAACGGCAGCGCGTCGAAGTCGGCAGTGCAGCGCGACCGCGCATCGCGCCGGCTGCGCGGCCTCGGCGATCGGCGGCGGCGGCATCGGCCGCGCATCGGCGCTCAGCGGCGGCGACTCGACCGCGAGCCAGCGGTGCGGCATGCGGTTGGCGCGCAGCGCGTCGAGTTCGGGCAGGCCGAGCTGCAAGCGCGTGGAAGCCGAACACGTCGGCGACGGCCTGGTCGAGATGGCGCTGCTCCCAGTGCGAGGAGGTAGCTGCCCGCGGGGTCTTGCAGCCATTGGGGCAACTGTATAATCGCGCCTTCCGTCATGAACCTGACACGCAGCGCCCGCCTTCGGCACAGCACTCGATGCGGCGCTGCGCGACGACGCTTGGCGCTGCGCGAGGACATTCTGGTGACCCACCTTCATGCCGACCCCGTCGGCGGCTGGAACAGCAAGCTCCGATGACGACACTCCCGAGCCCGGCCGGCTGGCCGTCCGCGTGGATCGCAGGGCCGCTTCTCCTTCTTCGCCGGCTGCGTCTCGGCTCCGTTCTCCTCGCCTCCTCGCGGTCATCGCCGCGCCGGCTGCCGCCGCCGCGTCGCCGCCGGCGCTAGCCGCGCCGCGACCGATCGACGACGCCGCGGCGCCGAGGCGTCGCGGTCGCGGCCTCGGCGCCCGAGCCGCCGGTCGCGGCGCCGGTGCCGGTCGATCCGCTGCGCCCCGAAGTGCGCCTCGACCTCGACGAGCGCGCCGCCCGCGTCGACCTGTGGGAGCGCGTGCGCCGCGGCTTCGCGATGCCCGACCTCGACAACGACCTGGTGCGCGACCGCGAGCAGCTGGTACGCGACCCGGCCCGACTACGTGCAGCGCATGACCGAGCGCGGCAGCCGCTACCTGTTCCACATCGTCGAGGAGCTCGACAAGCGCGGCATGCCGACCGAGCTGGCGCTGCTGCCGTTCATCGAGAGCGCCTTCAACCCGCAGGCGATGTCGGTGGCGCGCGCCTCGGGCATGTGGCAGTTCATCCCGTCGACCGGCACGCGACTTCGAGCTCAAGCAGAACATCTTCCGCGACGACCGGCGCGACGTGCTCGCCTCGACCCGCGCGGCGCTCGACTACCTGCAGAAGCTCTACGGCATGTTCGGCGACTGGCAGCTCGCGCTGGCCGCCTACAACTGGGGCGAAGGCAGCGTGCAGCGCGCGATCGCGCAGAACCAGCGCGCCGGCCTGCCGACCGACTACGCGAGCCTGCGCATGCCGGCCGAGACGCGGCTCTACGTGCCCAAGCTGCAGGCGGTGAAGAACATCGTCGCCCGGCCCGGCGACTTCGGCCTGCACGCTGCCGCGAGCTGCTGAACCACCCGTACTTCCTGAGCGTGCCGATCGAGCGCGACATCGACGTCGCCGTCGCGGTCAAGCTCGCCGGCATGCCGCTCGAGGAGTTCCAGACCCTCAATCCGCAGATGAACCGGCCGGTGATCCTGGCCGCCGGCACGCCGCAGGTGCTGCTGCCCTACGACAACGCCAACCGCTTCGTGCGCGAGCTGCCGCAGCACCGCGGCCCGCTGGCGAGCTGGACGGCCTGGACCGCGCCGCGAGACGATGAAGCCCGGCCGAGGCGGCGCGCGCTGGTCGGCATGAGCGAGGACGAGCCTGCGCGAGGTCAACCGCATCCCGGCGCGCATGCTGATCAAGGCCGGCTCGACGCTGCTGGTGCCGCGCGGCAACGCGCTGCTCGCCGACGTCTCGAGCGAGGTCGCCGACAACGCGACGCTCGCGCTCGCGCCCGAGGCGCCGCCGCTGCGCAAGATCTCGCTCAAGGCCGGCAACAAGGACAGCGTCGCCTCGGTCGCCAAGCGCTATCGCGTCAGCGCGGCGCAGGTCGCCGCAGTGGAACACGGTCGGCGCCGGGCGCGAGCTTCGCGCCGGGGCAGACGATCGTCGTCTACGTCGCCGCGACGCGCGGCAAGAGCGCGCGGCCGCGGCAGCCAGACGGCGCCGGCGCGACCGCGCGGCAGCGGCCGCGACGCGCAGCGCGGCAGCGCCAGCAGCGCGAGCACAGCCAGACGGCGCGACGCCGGCAAGGCGACCGAGCTGCGCAGACGCCGTCGCCAAGCGCTGAGCCGATCGCGCCGCGGCGCTGAGCGCGGCGCGCTCAGCGCCGGTCGACGAAGCGCGTGGGCGATCGTGCCCGAGGTCGACGTATTCGAGCTCGCTGCCGATCGGCACGCCGCGCGCCAGCCGCGTGACGCGCACGCCGCGCGACTGCAGCGCCTCGCCGAGCACGTGCGCCGTCGCCTCGCCCTCGGCGGTGAAGTTGGTCGCGAGGATGACCTCCTCGACCGACGCCGTCGCCGGCGCGCTCGAGCAGCTGCGCGAGCGCCGATCTCCGCGGGCCGATGCCGTCGAGCGGGCTGAGCCGGCCCATCAGCACGAAGTAGAGGCCGCGATAGCTGCCGGTGCGCTCGAGCGCCGCCTGGTCGGCCGGCGTCTCGACGACCGCACAGCTGGCGCGCGTCGCGCGTCGGGTCGAGGCAGATGCTGCAGACCGCCGCCTCGGTGAAGGTGTGGCAGCGCTCGCAGTGGCGCACTCGCGCGCACCGCCTGCTGCAGCGCGTCGGCGATCCGCCGCGCGCCGTCGCGGTCGTGCTGCAGCAGGTGGCAGGCCATGCGCTGCGCCGACTTGACGCCGACGCCGGGCAGGCGACGCAGCGCCTCGACCAGCGCCTTCGAGCGAGCGGTTCGGCTTCAGCGTGCGCAGCTCAGAACGGCAGCTTCATGCCGGGCGGCAGCGGCATGCCGGCGGTGAGCTTGCCCATCTTCTCCTGCTCACCGCCTCGGCGCGGCGCACGCCGTCGTTGAAGGCGGCGGCGACGAGGTCCTCGAGCATGTCCTTGTCGTCGCCGAGCAGGCTCGGGATCGATGGCGACGCGCTTGACGTCGTGCTTGCAGGTCATCGTCGACCTTCACGAGGCCGGCGCCCGACTGGCCTTCGACCTCGATCGTCGCCAGCTCTTCCTGCGCCTTCTTCAGGTTGTCCTGCATCGCCTGCGCCTGCTTCATCAGGCCGGCGAGTTGACCCTTCATCATGGCGTGTCTGCTCCTGCGGAATGTCACAAGCGGTTTGACCGAACCGGGAACGATCCGCGCGGTCTTGTACTGCGCCATCAGCGCCTGCACCAGCGGATCGTCGTGGATCACCTGCTCGGCCTCGCGCCTGGCGGCGCGTCGCGCTCGGCGGCGTCGCGCGCGCCGGCGTGTCGACGGCCGCGCCGGCCTCGATCTCGAGCCGCACCGGCGTGCCCGGCGCTCGGCGCAGCGCCGCCTGCAGCTTGCTCGCGCAGCGCCGGCGTGCGCAGGTTCTCGCGCTCGACGCGCAGCCGCCAGAGCGGCTCGCGCCGCGCCGTCGACGATGCGCGACGCACTCGGCCTGCATCGCCAGCTCGCGCACCATCGCGGCGATGCTGCCGCGCCTCGACCAGGCGCTGCGACGACGCGTCGACCCAGCGATCGGCCGCGGCGCGCCGTCGGCGGCGACGCGCGCGTCGGACGCGCGTCGGGCATCGCGCCGCGGCGGCCGACGCGGCGGCACGCTCGGCCGCGGCGGCGCTGACGCCGTCGCGACGGCGCGCCGCGGCGCGGCGGCGCGGTGCCGTCGTGCGCGCGGCGCGACGACGGGCGCGACGCCGCGTCGACGCGCCGCCGGCGCGCAGCGCGCCGCGGCGCGGCGGCGCCGGCGCCGGCGGCCGGCGCGCGGCAGCGCGGCGTCGCGCGCCGCTGCGGCCGGGCGCGAACGCCAGCATGCGCAGCAGCACCATCACCAGGCCGCTGTATTCGTCGGGCGCGAGCGCGCAGCTCGCGCGCGGCCGTGCAGGACGATGCTGTAGAGCAGCTGGGTCTCGTCGGCGCGGCAGCAGCGCCGCCAGCCGCGCCGCGACCGCGGCGTCGGGATCGTCGCCGTCGCGCGCGCCGGGCACGGCCTGCAGCACCGCCATCTGCCTGCAGCAGCGCGGCCATCTCCTCGAGCGTGCCGGCGGCCGAGAGGCCGAGCTCGCGCAGGCCGTCGACGGCGGCGATCAGCGCCGCGCCGTCGCGCCGCCGCGAGCGCCTCGACGCAGCGCGGACCGCGTGGCCGCGATCGACCGCGCCGAGCATCTGCCGCACGCCGGCTCTCCTCGAGCCGCGCCGCTGCCGTAGGCGATCGCCTGGTCGGTCGAGCGACAGCGCATCGCGCATCGAGCCGCGCGCCGCGCGCGCGATCAGCTGCAGCGCCGCCGGCTCGGCGGCGACGCTCTTCGTCGCGCAGCACGCGCGCGAGGTGCTCGACGACCGTCTGCGGCGCCATCGGCCGCAGGTTGAACTGCAGGCAGCGCGACAGCACCGTCGCCGGCACCTTCTGCGGATCGGTCGTCGCGAGCACGAACTTCAGGTACTCGGGCGGCTCCTCGAGCGTCTTCAGCATCGCGTTGAAGGCGGTCGTCGATGAGCATGTGCACTTCGTCGATCATGTAGACCTTGAAGCGGCCGACGCACCGGCTTGTAGACGCGCCTGGTCGAGCAGCTCGCGTGATCTCGTCGACGCCGCGGTTCGAGGCCGCGTCGAGCTCGACGTAGTCGACGAAGCGGCCGGCGTCGATGTCGCGGCAGGCGTCGCACACGCCGCAGGGCTGGCGGTGATGCCGCCGCTGCCGTCGGCGCCCGGTGCAGTTGAGCGACTTGGCGAGGATGCGCGAGACCGTGGTCTTGCCGACGCCGCGCGTGCCGGTGAAGAGGTAGGCGTGGTGCAGGCGCTGCTGCGTCGAGCGCGTTGGCGAGCGCCTGCACGACGTGCGCCTGCCCGACCAGCGCCTCGAAATTGCGCGGCCGGTACTTGCGCGCCAGCACCGTGGTCGACATGCGAACGATTCTACGGGTCGCCCCTGGCCGCGATCGGCCGCGTGCAGGATAATCGACGCCACCGCTGACCGCACCGAATCCGACCGCTCCGCCACTCCGACCGCGCCCGCTCAGCTACGAGCAGCTCCGGCGTCGACTACGACCTGCATCGATCCGCTCAAGGTCGCCGCGCAGCGCGCCGCCGCCGCCACCGGCGCGCACCTCGACGGCCACGGCTTCAGCGAGGTCGAGTCGTCGCGCGGCGAATCGGCCTACGTCGTCGACGTCGGCCCGTTCTACCTCGCGAGCATCGTCGAGTGCCTGGGCTCGAAGGCGCTGGTCGCCGACGAGATGCAGGCCGCTCACCGGCAAGAGCTACTACGCCGGCATCGCGCAGGACACGATCGCGATGGCGGTCAACGACCTGATCACCGTCGGCGCGACGCCGCTCGTCGTGCAGGCCTACTGGGCCGCCGGCGGCTCCGACTGGTTCGCCGACGCGCAGCGCGCGCAGGCGCTCGGTCGCCGGCTGGAAGCAGGCCTGCGACATCTGCGGCGTCGCCTGGGGCGGCGGCGAGACGCCGGCGCTCGCCGGCATCGTCGAGGACGGCCGCATCGACCTCGCCGCCGTCGTGCACCGGCATCGTCAGCCCGAAGGCGCGCCTGTCGCTCGGCGACACGCTCGGCGCCCGGCGACGCGATCGTGCTGCTCGCCTCGAGCGGCATCCACGCCAACGGCCTCAGCCTGGCGCGCAAGCTGGCCGAGCGGCTGCCGCAGGGCTACCTGACGCCGATCGACGCAGCGCCGTGCCGACGCTACGGCGAGGCGCTGCTCGCGCCGACCGTGCTCTATTCGCCGATCACCGAGGCGCTGTTCGCGCGCCGGCATCGCGCCGCACTACTGCCGCCAACATCACCGGCCACGGCTGGCGCAAGCTGCATGCGCCATCGCAGCCGCACTCACCTACCGCATCCGCGCGCGTGCCCGACGGTCCCGCCGGTGCTGCAGTTCATCCAGCAGCGAAGCCGGCATCGGACGATCGCGAGGCCTACGGCACGCTTCAACATGGGCGCCGGCTTCGCGCTGTTCGTCGCCGCCGAGGACGCCGAGCGCAGCGGTCGCGGTCGCGCGCGCAAGGCGCGGCGTCGACGCCTGGTCGCCGGCCGCGTCGAAGCCGGGCCGAAGCGGCTCGTGATCGAGCCGCTCGGCATCGAATACGCCGGCAGCGAACTCGGCGTTCGCGTCTGAGCCGACGCACGGCGATCGCCGCCGCCGCCTAGAATCGACCGCGACGGGCCTCCCCGCATGGAAGCGCGGCCAACCGGGTCAGGTCGGGAACGAAGCAGCCCCAACCGTTGCGACCAGTGCCGGGGTCAGGCTCGTCACCTCTCTTCCTCGGCGCAGGCCGCCTGGCGCCCTGCCGAGGCCTGGGCGAGCGCACCCGGCCTCGCGCGCATCCGCCGCGTAGCGTCGCGCGACGTCCGAGCGCGCCGCGGTACCTGTCGAGTGCAGTCGCTCACCTCTCGCGCCGTCTCGCTGCTCGCTCGTCGTCGGCGCCGGATCGCGCTCTATACGTCTCCTGCGGGCATCTGCTCCGAGCTGCAGGCGCCGATCGCATCTGGGCACGCGTGTCGGCACGAGCCATCGGCGCGTCCTCGCGGCGGACACCCGCGCGGACGCCCGATGCCGACAGACGATGCCAGACCGCATGGACCGACGACGCTCCAGGGCAGCACCGACCGGCGCCAGCCCTTTGCGACCGGCGCGGCGCAGGCTTACGGCCGTCGCCGCCAGCTCAGCCGTGCTGCTCGCGATGTAGCGCTCGCCTGGCGCGGCAAGCGGCGCTTGCGCCACCGCGCCGGCTCGCTGCGCCTCGCGTCGGCCTCGCTGTCGCCACGCCGCACCGACGGCGTCGCGCCGTCGCTCGCGCAGCGCGCCTCGCGCGTCCTCGCAAGGCATCGTCGAGGATGCGCGTCGTCGAGGCGCAGCGTGCGGGCGTAGCGCGACGACGACTTCGTTGAGCGCAGCCGATGCCTTCGGCCGCCGGCAGCTCGAGCGCGTCGACCGCCTCGTTGGCGGCGCTGGCGACGATGCGCAGCAGCTCGTCGTCGTTGTCGGGCTTGCGCACCGGCGCGTCGACGCGGCAGGCGGCGGATCATGTGCAGGACCTCGTCGCCGAGGCCCCAGTGGCGCGCGACCGCGCTGCCGAACGCCTCGATGTCGACGCCGAGCACGGCGTACGCCGCGGCCGCCTCGGTCGAGGCCGGGCTGCTCGACGGCGGCCGGCTCGCCATCGTCCGCGCCGGCGACCGGCTGCATCAGCTGGCGGATCTGCTCGGCCTCGTCGGCGAAGTGGTAGCGCAGCATCAGCCGGCCGAGGTTCTGCAGCACCGCGACGAGGTAGACGACCTCGCGCGTCGTAGCCGGCCGGGCGCAGCGCCTGCGCGAGCGTGGCCGGCAAGCCGCGACCCGGTCGATCGTCTGCGCGCAGCGCGCTCGCGCGGTCGCCGTCGAGCGGGCCCGGCCAGGCGCGCAGGCTGTTCGCGGCCTGCGCGCACGCCGTCGACGCCGATCAGCGCGACGACGCGGCGCAAGCGTCAGCACCGGGCCGTTGCCCGGGATCTGCGTTCCCTGCACCTGCGCCGAGCTGAGCGTGCGCAGCAGCTCGAACGAGAGCGCCATGTCGGGCAGCAGATGGCGCGCGATCTCGTCGGTGCGCTGGCTCTCGATCGGCGGTGACGCGCTGCACGCGCGCCGCCAGGCCCGGCAGCGCCGGCAGGTGGCCGACGCGTGCGCAGGCGGTCGAGGCAGCAGCGCGAGCGGCCCGCCGTCGTCCTGCGGCCGCGGCTCGCAGCCAGCCGGTCGAGCGCGCCGAGGAAGGTGCGCGCGTTGCGGTAGCGCAGCCGCACCTGCGCCGCGGTGCTGCGGTTGGCGATCGCGCGCAGCGGCTCGGGGATCGGCTGCGGCGTGGTCCAGGGCAGGCGGACGAGCTCGCGGCCGCGCGGCGCGCATGCGCTCGATCACGAGCGCCGATGTCGGGCTGTGTCGAGCGGCCGGCTGCGCCGGTCGAGCAGGCGGTGCAGCAGCAGCGCCGCAGGCGAGCACGTCGCGCTCGGCGGCGGCGCGTTGCGCGCGCAGGCTCGCCGGGTCCATCGCCATCGCCGCGCTCGTCGAGCGCGCGCGGCGCCGCGGTCGCCGCGGCGCATGGCACCGTCGCGGCGCGACGCCGAGCGCCATCACGCTGCGCCTGGCCGCGCTCGTTGATCAGCATGTTGTGCAGCTGCAGGTCGAGGTGCGCGATGCCGGCGTCGTGGCGCGAACGCGAGGCCGCGCAGGACGCTCGCGATCCACAGCGCGGCGTCGTCGACCGGCCGGCTGCGGATGCTGCGCCAGCCACTCCGTCGAGCGTCACGCCGGCGCGGCGGTCGACCGCGACGATACGGCCAGTGCTCGTGCACGCCGCACTCGGCGACCTTGCGCGATGTTGGGATGGTCGAGCCGCGCCGCGCGCGCGCCGTCGCGCAGCCAGTTGCCGAGCGCGCGGCGGCGTCCGGCGGCGGCACGCGCGGCAGCGTCAGCATCATCTCGGCGCCGGTGCGCGTTGTCGATCGCCAGCCAGACCATCGTCAGCTCGCTCTTGCCGAGCAGCCGGCGCAGCTGCGAAGCGGCCGAACGCGCGCGCGGGGTCGGCGAGCGAAGGACGGGGTCGAGCGGAGCGAGCGGACGGCATCGCGAGCGGAGACGAAGTTGCCTGATTGGAGCGTGACCGGCAGCGCTACCGCGCGATGCGCGCGATCAGCGCGGCGAAAGTGAGGCTTCATGCCGTGAACGCGCTGCACCTCAGACGACTTCCACCACCCGTCCGTCCCCGGTGACGAAGGCGCAGCGCACCGCCTCGCCCGGCTGCGCGCGCGCGACGACCGCGCGCGGTAGCGCAGCAGCTGCGCGCGATACGGCGTCGAGCTCCTCGGGCGCATGGCTGCAGCTTGTAGTCGAGCACCCACCAGGCCGGACCGTCGGCCTCGTCGAGCCGCACCAGCCGGTCGATGCGCAGCACCTCGCCGGCATCGCTGACCGGCACCTCGTTGCCGCCCAGCGCGATCTGCGGGCCGCGGAAGAAGCGCGCGCACGTCGGGCTGGCGCAGGATGCGCCGCGCGCGAGCGCGCCACCGCGTCGCGCGCGACGCCGAACTCGGCCGCCGCCGCGCGGCGCGAGCTCGGCGATCGGCGTCGCGCGCGTGCGGCCCGCGCGACCCACTCGAGCACGCGATGGACGCGCGCCCGAGCCGATCGCGCGTCGTCGCCGGCAGCGCGTCGACGGCGCGCTGCGCGCCGCGCGGCGATCGCGGCGCGCGCCAGCGGCGGCAGCGTCGCGCTGCGGCGGCACGTCTCCAGCGCTCGCAGGCTGCGGCAGCACGCGCGTCGGCGCGACGCGCCGACGGCAGCGTCGGCGCGCCGCTCGCATCGGCGACGGCGGCAGCGAGCGGCTCGACGCGCTGCCACCACGACGCGGCGCGTCGGCGCCTGCGAACGGCTCGGTGGCGCTGAACACGAGCCGCGCTTGCGCGCGCGTCATCGCGACGTACAGGCCGTTCAGCTCCTCGCGCTCGCGCGCCGCATCTCGGCGCCGAGCAGCGCCGCGCAGCGATCGGCGGACAGCGCGACTCGGAGTAGACGAACGCGCAGCGCGCGGCTGCTCGGCCTCGACCGGCCAGTCGACCAGCAGCGTCGTCGTCTCGGTCGACTGGCCGCTCGGGGTCGGCGTCCATCACGAACACGGTGTCGGCCTCGAGGCCCTTCGCGCCGTGCACGGTCAGCAGCCTGCACCGCGTCGGCGCGCAGCGGCGCGGCGCCTTGACCGCTCGGCGCTTCAGCGCGCGCACGAAGGCTGTACGGCGTCGCGTAGCGCGCCGCCGTCGAGCGTCAGCGCCTGCGCGAGCACGGCGTCGATCGCGTCGAGCGCGAGCGCGCGCTGCTCGGGCGGCACCGACGGCGGCGGTCGCTCGCGCAGCTCGCCCTCGTCGACGATGCGGTCGAGCAGGTCGTGCGGCGGCAGCTGGCGCCGCGGCGCTGCGCCAGCGCTGCAGCAGCGTCGCGCGCGCGCGCAGCGCCGGGCTCGGCGCCGTCGATCGCTCGCGCAGCGCGCGCCACCAGTCGCCGCGTCGGCGCGCGCTGCGCGCGCCGAGCGCGAGCAGGTCGGCGTCGCTGGCGCCGAACAGCGGGCTGCGCAGCGCCTGCGCGAGCGACAGCCGGTGCGCCGGCGAGACGAGCGCGTCGAGCAGCGGCGATCAGGTCCTGCGCCTCGGGCGCTCGAGCGAGCGTGGCGTCCTCGACCGCCGCGATGCGGCCACGTGCGCGCGCTCGAGCGCCGCGCGCGACGAGGCGCAGCGACTCGCGCTTGCGGCAGAGCACGAAGATCTCGCCGGCGCGACGCGCCGCTGCGCCAGCGCGGCCGCGATCGCCGCGCCGACCGTCGCCGCCTCGCGCTCGCGCAGCACGCTCGTCCGGCTCGAGGCGCGGCATCGGTCAGGCGTGTCGCGCCAGATCGGCGCGTCGTTCGTCGTCGCGGCCGTGCCGGCGCGGCGGTCGCGCGCGATGGCGCGGCAGGCGTCGACACGCAGCCTCGGCGTCGGCGCGCGACCTCGGTCGTGTGCGGGCGAAAGCCGTCGAACGCGCCGCTCGGCTGCGCCGCGCCGAACACGCCGTTGATCGCCGCGATGCACCTCGCGGCGCGTTGCGACGCGTGTGGTCGCAGGCCAGGACGCTGCCGTCGAGGCCTTCGCGCGACGAACCGCGCGCGCCGCTTCGAACACGCGCGGCTCGGCGCCGCGGAAGCGGTAGATGCTCTGCTTCGGATCGCCGACGATGAAGATGCCCGGCGGGCGCTGGCCGCTCGCGCCGCCGCCGGCGCCGGCGTAGCCCGAGAGCCAGGCGTGCAGCGCGTGCCATTGCAGCGGGCTGGTGTCCTGGAACTCGTCGATCAGGAGGTGGCGGACGCGCGCGTCGAGGCGCTCCTGCACCCAGCCGGCGAGCTCGCCGTCGCGCAGCATCGCGAGCGCGCAGCGCTCGAGGTCGGCCATGTCGGCCAGGCCGCGCGCGCGCGCTTGTAGTCGGCGAACGCGGCCAGCAGCGCGCGACCGAGGCGGACCATGCGCTGGTGCTCGACTGCGCGCGTCGTGCTGACTGCGACCTGCTGCGCCGAGCAGGCCGAGCGCCTCCTGCGTGTCGGCGAGCGCAGCGTCGAGCCTCTGCCGAGACTGCGCGGCTCGTCCGTCGTCGGTGAAGAGCGCGCGCCAGGCGGCTTCGAACGCTGCACTGCGCGCGGATCGCGCGCCTCGAGCGCGTCGACGATCCGCGCGGCCGCCTCCTGCTGCGCGGCGCCACGGCCGAGCGACCGCGGCGAGCGTCGACGCAGCGGCCGCTGCCAGCAGACGTCGCGCAGCGCCTCGGCCGGATGCTCGAAGCGAGCAGTCTCGGGCCAGAGCGCTCGGCGCCGGCTCGACGCTGTCGTCGAGCACGCCCGCCTCGTCGGCCAGCTCGAACTCGACCCGCCGTCACCACGCCGCGTGTCGAGCCATTTGCGCAGCTGCGTGCGACCCGCGCGCGCGGTCACCGCCGCGTGAGTCCTGCGCGCAGCGACGCGATCGCGCAGGACGCGCGCGTGGAAGCGCGCGATCACGGCCGGGCGGTGCTCGTGCCAGGTCCTCGATCAGCTCCATGTCGGGCTGCCAGGCCGAGCCGATCGAGCAGCGCCAGCGGCGCGACGCGCAGCAGCTGCGCGAACCAGGCATGGAAGGTGCGGATCTCGACCGGCCGGCCGGCTGCGCAGCACGCGGCCGTGCAGCGTCGCCAGCTCGTCGGCGCAGCGTCTCGCGCGCGCCGGCAGCGACAGCCGCGCTCGACGAGCGCCGCGACGCGCTGCGGCATGGGTCGAGCGCGGCGCGCGAATGTCGGCGAGCCAGTCGTCGAGCCGCTGCGCGCATCTCGCCGGCGGCGGCTGCGTCGTGAAGGTGATGGCGAGGATCTCGTGCGGCGCGGCGCCGTCGAGCAGCGCGCGCAGCGATGCGCGAGACCAGCATCCAGGTCTTGCCCGCGCCGGCGCAGGCCTCGACGACGCACGCTGCGCGCGCGGGTCGCAGGCGACCGCGTAGAACGCTTCGCGCGAGGACCGGCGCGCCGTCGACGCGTAGGCCGGCGCGGTCATCGCGCGCCGTCGCTCGCTCGGCTCGGCCCAGTGGTCGCGCCGGCACAGGCCGCGCGCGTCGCAGTACTCGCAGGCGCTGCCCTCGCCGAGCGGCGGCAGGCGCGGCGCCGGCGCGCAGGCGCGCGCAGGTCGTCGGCGATGCCGGTCGATCGAGCGCGCGTCGCGCGTCGCCGCGACGTCGACATGCTCGATCGGACCTCGAGGCCCGCGGGTTGCGTCCATCGGCGAGGTAGCACGGCGCTCGAGCGGCAGCGTCGACTTGCGCGCCGACCAGCGCCGCGTAGAACGCGAGCTGCGTGTCCTCGAAGCGGCTCGCGCACGCTTTCCTTCAGCTTGCTCGACGCTGCCGGTCTTGTAGTCGATCAGCTCGACGCCGGCCGGCCTTGCCGTCGCGACGATCGATGCGATCGATGCGGCCGTGCAGCTCGATGCCGCCGAGCCTCGCGGCGGCCGCGCCGCAGTCTCGACCTCGCCGCTCGACCAGCGCCGCCCCGGCGCTCGCGGTCGTGCAGCCACGCGACGTAGCGCGGCACAGAACCCTCGAACGCGGCGCCGAACGGCAGGAACGCGGCCTCGTCGAGGCCCATCGCGGCGCGCAGGCTCTGCGCGCCGATCGCGCGCAGACGCGTGCGTCGCTCGGCGGCGGCTGTCGCGCCAGCGCTCGCGCTCGCGATGGAACGCGTGCGAGAACGTCGTGCAGCCAGTTGCCGTAGTCGCGCTTCTCGACCTCGTCGTCGAGCTCGTCGACGCTCGCGACAGACGCAAGCATGCGCTCGGCGAAGAAGCGATACGGGCATGCGCGCAAGCGCCTCGAAGGCGCTGGCCGGACAGACGTTGCGGCAAGGCGGTCCGCGGCGACACCGCGGCGCGGTCGGCCGCGACCGGCTCGGCCGCGAAGCGGCGCTCGCCGCGCGGGTCGCGCCAGGCGCGCGATCAGCCGGGCTGCCGTCGGCATGCGACCTCGGCCAGCGCGAGGCCGCAGCCGCTCGACGAACGGGCTCGTCGCGAGCGGGTCGCCGCCGTCGTCGCGCCGCCGCAAGAGGCGTCACGCGCGGCAGGCGCAGCAGCTGCGCGAACGCGAGCAGCTCCGCCGTCGCGACGATGCCGGCCGATCGTCGGCAGCGCCAAGCGCTTGCGGCGGCGCTGCGCGGCAGGAGCGAGTCGTCGACCGGCATCGCGCCGAGACGGCGATCGTCGGCGCCGGGCAGGACGACGGCGGCGAACGGGCGCAGCATCGCGCGCGCGAGCGGCGTGATCGACGACGTCGGCACGGGCACCGGCGCGCCGATGTCGTCATCCGCAGCCGCGCGATCGGCGGCGGTAGGCGACGCGCTCGAGGACGTCGTCGGCCCAGCGCGTGAATTCGGCCAGCGTCAGTCGGCTCGACGCCGTCGGCCGAGCGATGCGCGACGCGCCGACGCGAGCGGCGGGTCGATGCCCAGCGCGGCGAGCGCCTGGCGGCCGGCGTCGTCGTCGCGCAGCTGCGCGAGCACGCCCGCAGCGCTCGAGCGCCGTCGCGCACGCGCATCGAGCCACGCCGGCGAGGTGAGCGTCGCGGCCGTCGCGCGAGTCGCGTCGAGCGTGGCAGTCGCGTCGGCGTGCAGACGCGCCGCGCCAGCCGTGGAGCGGCAGTCGCGACGCGACCGCGTCGCGGCGCGAGATGCGCCGGCGCCGACAGATCGCTTCGAGCGCGGCGAGCGGGCCCGCCTCGGGCGATCGCCGATCGGCGGCAGGACTTGAGCCAGTCGAGCCAGCGCGTCGGCGCTCGCGATCGTGGCGTGCCGCCTGCAGCAGCGACATCACGCGTCGCGCCGGCGCGCGTCGTCGACAGCTTCCAGCCGGTCTCGTCGGCGCATCGCGCACGCCGCGCGCGCTCGAGCAGCGCGCGCGACGCGGCGCACGAGGACGCGGTCCTGCGCGATCGAGCGCGACCGGGCGTCTCGCCGCGACCGAGCATGGTCGAGCACCTGCGCGGCCGCGGCCGCAGGCCTCGTCCTCGAAGCCGTCGCAGAGTGCAAACGCCGGCGGTTCGGCGGCGAGCTCGCGCGCGATCGCCGCGAACGGCTGGTCGAGGGCACGTCGGTATCGATCTGACCAGCGCCGGAGCACCGCCGTGCGCGCGAGCAGCGGTCGAGCGCGAGGTCGATCGCGCCCGCCGGCCTGCGATCGCGATCCACGCCGACGGGACGCAGCGTCGAACAGGCGATCGGTCGACGCTCGCCTCGGCACGTTCGCGCGCCCACTCGACGGCGATCCGGCGCGAGCAGCTTCTCGCGGCCGGCCGGCCCGCCGACTGCCGCCGTCGAGCGCGTCGCGCGCCGCCTGCCACCACGCGGTCGCGCGCGACGGCGAGCCACCGACGACGCAGCGCGTGCGAGCGCGCGCGCCGTCGCCACGACCGCGCGGCGCGCGTGCTCGAAGCCGCGCCGGATCGCGACGCGTCCAGTCGCCGCCCCAGCGCTCGCGCGCCAGCAGCTGTGTCGCCAGCAAGCGTGTCGAGCGCGGCGTCGAAGCTGATCTCGCCATCGGCCGCGGCGCGGCGGCGCCGAGCGATGCAGCGAGGGTGCGGCGTCGTCTCGATGCGCGGCATCCAGCCGCCGAGCGGCAGCGAACGCCGGCGCGCGGGCGCCGGGAGCTGCGACGAACGGCACGAGCACGCACGGCATCGCGCCACGCGACGATGCCTGGCGCGCCCAGTCGGCGCAGCAGCGGCGATCGCGTCCCAGCGCGCTTCGGCCGCATCGCCTCGCGAGCACGCGGTGCTCGATCGCAGGGCCGCACGCGGGCTATCGTCGCCATAGGGACAGATGGGGGCGTCGGCAGCGCCGGCGGCGAGGCGCGATATGTCAGAATGATTGTGCCTGCCGACGCGCTCTTGCACTCGGCGCTCCGGCCCCACCTCCAGCGCGAGGCACGAGGATCCGACATGAGCAGCGAGCTGATCAACCACACGTCCGACGCATCGTTCGACGCCGACGTCATCGAGGCCGGCAAGCCGGTGCTGGTCGACTACTGGGCCGAGTGGTGCGGCCCGTGCAAGATGATCGCGCCGATCCTCGACGAGGTCTCGAAGGACTACGACGGCAAGCTGCAGCATCGCCAAGATGAACGTCGACGAGAACCGCGACGTGCCGGCCAAGTTCGGCATCCGCGGCATCCCGACCCTGATGCTGTTCAAGGACGGCCAGCTCGCCGCGACCAAGGTCGGCGCCCTGTCGAAGGCGCAGTTGACCGCCTTCATCGACGCTCACCTATAATCTCGCCAACGAATCGGCCCGCGCGTCCCAGACGCGGGCTCCAGCACCAGACAGCCAGCCTGGCGCCTGGCCGCCGATCCACCCGATCGGCCTGACCGCCGCCGTCCGGCACCAGCGCGATGCGGCATCGCTTCACCTCCCGATCGCCGTTGTTTCGACGTCCCGAGCTGCGTCGCGACGCAGCCTGCACGCCCGGCGACCGCCCGCCGGGCACCACCCCTGCAGCTTTCAGCGCCGAGCGGCGCTCGCCCATGCACCTCTCAGAACTCAAAGCTCATCCACGTCTCCGAGCTCATCAAGATGGGCGAGGCGCTGGAGATCGAGAACGTCGCCCGCATGCGCAAGCAGGAGCTGATGTTCGCGATCATGAAGAAGCGCGCCAAGGGCGGCGAGCAGGTCTTCGGCGACGGCGTGCTCGAGGTGCTGCCCGACGGCTTCGGCTTCCTGCGCTCGCCCGACGCCAGCTACATGGCCGTCGACCGACGACATCTACCTGTCGCCGAGCCAGATCCGCCGCTTCAACCTGCACACCGGCGACATGGTCGAAGGCGAGGTGCGGGTGCCGAAGGACGGCGAGCGCTACTTCGCGCTGGTCAAGGTCGACAAGGTCAACGGCCTGACGCCCGAGGAGAGCAAGCACAAGATCATGTTCGAGAACCTGACGCCGCTGTTCCCGAAGGAGCAGTTCAAGCTCGAGCGCGACATCAAGGCCGAACGAGAACATCACCAGCCGCATCATCGACCTGATCGCGCCGATCGGCAAAGGCCAGCGCGCGCCTGCTCGTCTCGCCGCCCAAGAGCGGCAAGACGGTGATGATGCAGCACCTCGCGCACGCGCATCGTCGCCAACTACCCCGAGGTGCTACCTGATCGTGCTGCTGGTCGACGAGCGGCCCGAGGAAGTGACCGAGATGCAGCGCACCGTGCGCGGCGAGGTCATCAGCTCGACCTTCGACGAGCCCGCCGCGCGCCACGTGCAGGTCGCCGAGATGGTGATCGAGCGCGCCAAGCGCCTGGTCGAGCATGAAGAAGGACGTGGTGATCCTGCTCGACTCGATCACCCGCCTGGCCCGCGCCTACAACAACGTGCTGCCGTCGTCCGGGCAAGGTGCTGACCGGCGGCGTCGACGCCAACGCGCTGCAGCGCCCGAAGCGCTTCTTCGGCGCCGCGCGCAACATCGAGGAAGGCGGCTCGCTGACCATCATCGGCACCGCGCTGATCGACACCGGCTCGCCGCATGGACGAGGTGATCTACGAAGAGTTCAAGGGCACCGGCAACTGCGAAATCCACCTCGACCGCCGCATGTCCGAGAAGCGCGTCTACCCGTCGATCCTGCTCAACAAGTCCGGCACGCGCCGCGAGGAGCTGCTGCTCGAAGCCCGAGATCCTGCAGAAGACCTGGATCCTGCGCAAGCTGCTCTACCCGATGGACGAGATCGAGGCGATGGAGTTCATCCTCGACAAGATGAAGGCCACCAAGAACAACCTCGACTTCTTCGACATGATGCGCCGCGGCGGCTGAGCTCGCGCCTCGCAGCCGGCTATAATCGCCGGTTTCCGCTCGGAAAGTGCGCCGCTGAACGTTTCAGCGCGGCGTGGCTCCCGGCACCACAGCACAGAGGCTCCCATGAAAGAAGGCATCCACCCCGACGTATCGCGAAGTCTGCTTCGTCGATCTGTCCAACGGCTTCAAGTTCGTCACGCGCTCGTGCGCGCAGACGCAAGGAGACCGATCAAGATGGACGACGGCCGCGAGCTGCCGCTGTTCAAGCTCGAGACCACCAGCGAGTCGCACCCGTTCTACACCGGCACGCAGAAGAGCGTCGACTCGCTCGGCGGCCGGGTCGAGAAGTTCCGCAACAAGTTCGCCCACCTCGGCGCGAAGAAGTAGCGCTCGCAGCGCGCTCGACAAAGGCAGCTTCGGCTGCCTTTTTGTGCCTGTCGCACGCGCAACGGGGCGCGTGGCCCTGCTGCATCATTCGCGGTCGCCGTCGACCGCCGCGTGAACTCACCCAATCCCGCCCTCGTCAGCCAGCGCGACGCGCGCAGCCGCTGCCGCGGCTGGCGCTGCTGCTGTTCTGCGCGGCCTACGTGCTGCCCGGGCGTGTTCGGCCGCGACCCGTGGAAGAACGCCGACATCACGGCGTTCGGCTACATGCGTCAGCATCGCCGCAGGGCCAGACCTCGTGGCTCGCGCCGACGCGTGGGCGGCCTGCCCGCCGACGGCGCGCTGCTGCCGTACTGGCTCGGCGCCGCTCTTCGTCAAGCTGCTCGGCCCGTGGCTCGACCCGGCGCTGGCGGCGCGCATGCCGTTCGCGCTGCTGCTCGCGCTGGCGCTGGCGCTGACCTGGTACGCCAGCGTACCACCTGGCGCGCACCGAGTCGGCGCAGCCGCTGCCGTTCGCCTTCGGCGGCGAGGCCGAGCCGGTCGACTACGCGCGCGCGATCGCCGACGGCGCGCTGCTCGCGCTGATCGCCACGCTCGGGCTGCTGCAGCTCGGCCACGAGACCACGCCCGAGCTGGTGCAGCTGGCCGCGCGTCGCGCTCGTACCTGCTACGGCGCTGGCGGCGAGCGCCGCTCCAGCGCTGCAGGGCGCGCGCGTCGGCGTGCGCTGGCGCTGCCGCGTCTGGCGGCGAGCGGCGCGCCGACGCATCGCGCTGCTGCTCGCCGTCGTCGGCTGCGCGGCACTGCGCTGCGCGCTCGGCACGCACGCGGCGCGGCGCGTCGTCGGCTGGATCGCCGCTGGCGGCGTGCTGCGCCGGCGCGCCGCGCCGGCTGCTCGGCGCCTGGGCGAACCGGCTCGGCGCCTGCCGTCACCGCGGCGCAGGCTGATCGCGCTGGCGCGCCAGTCGGCCTGGTTCACCTGGCCGGCCTGGCTGCTCGCGCTGTGGACGCTGTGGCGCTGGCGCCGCCGCCTGTCGGCCGCGCACATCGTCGTGCCGCTCGGCGTGCGCTGCTGACGCTGCTCGCGGTCTGCGTCGGCGATGGGCGGCATCCGACCGCGCCCTGATGCTCGCCCTGCCGCCGCTGGCCGTGCTGGCCGCGTTCGCGCTGCCGACCCTGCAGCGCAGCACCGCCGCGGCGATCGACTGGTTCTCGGTGTTCTTCTTCACGCATCGCGCGTGCGACCGGATCTGGGTCATCTACGTCGCGATGCAGACCGGCGTGCCGGCCCAGCCGGCAGCCAACGTCGCGCAGGCTCGTCGCCCGGCTTCATGCCGCAGCTTCTCGCTGCTCGCCCTGCTGCTCGCGCGTGGCCGGCACGCTCGCCTGGCTGTGGCTGGTGCGCTGGCGCACCGGCCGCCACCGCCATCCGCTCTGGAAGAGCCTGGTGCTGCCGGCCGGCGGCGTCAGCGTCTGTGCTGGCTGCTGCGTGATGACGCTGCTGCTGCCGCCGCTCGACTACGCGCGCAGCTATCGCGCGCATGGTGCAGCGCATCGCGCGCGCAGGTGCCGCGCGAGCGCCTGCATCGCGGCGCCGGGCATGCCGCGCGCGCAGGTCGTCGCGCTCGAGTACCTCGGCGGCTATCGCGTCGACGCGCTGCACGCCGCGCGAACGCCGGCCGCTGCGACGTTCCTGATGCTGCCGCGCGAGCCGCGCAAGCCGCCGCGCCGCCGCCGGCTGGCAGCTGGTCGCGCAGCGAACGGCGGCTCGCAGCGACGACGAGGTCGACCGACATCTACCGCCGCGTCGCCGCCGGCTGACGCCGGCCAGCGCTGCGGCGGCGCCGTCGAGCGCGCCGCGGCGGCGCCGTCGCCAGCGCGGCGCGTCGGCGCGCACGCGCACGCGCGCCGGGAAGACGAGCCGGAAGCTCGAGCCCTTGCCCGGCTCGCTGTCGATCGTCGAGCTCGCCGCCGTGGCGCTGCACGACGTGCTTGACGATCGCCAGGCCCGAGCCCGGTGCCGCCGGTACTCGCGCGAGCGGCTGCCGTCGACGCGATAGAAGCGCTCGGTCAGCCGCGGCAGGTGCTCGCGCGCGATGCCCGATGCCGGTGTCGACGACCGCGATCTCGCCGCCGCCGTTGTCGCGCAGCTGCCAGCGCGACGTCGATGCGGCCGCCGTCGGGCGTGTAGCGCACCGCGTTGCTGACCAGGTTGCGCGATCGCGCTCAGCAGCTCGGCTCTCGCTGCCGGCGATCTGCGCCGCGCCGCGGCCGCGAACGCCGATCGCGTGCCGCCCGGCCGAGAGCGCCGCGCCTCGGCCTCGACATGCGCGAACAGCGCGTCGACGCCGACCCAGCGGTCCGCCGGCGGCCGCGGGCTGCCCTCGAGCTGGGCCAGCGTCAGCAGGTCGCCGACCAGCGTGCGCCATGCGCTCGGTCTGCTGCGTCATCAGCGTCGAGCACGCGCTTGCTGCTCGACCTCGGTCGAGCGGCAGGTTGCGCATCGTCTCGAGGAAGCCCGACAGCACCGTCAGCGGCGTGCGGATCTCGTGCGAGACGTTGGCGACGAAGTCGCGCCGCATCGCGTCGGTGCGCTCGCGCTCGGTCATGTCCTGCGACAGCACGAGCTTCAGGCCGTCGCCGTAGCGGCCGGATCGGCACCTGCAGCGTGCCGCGGCCGCGCGGCGTCGGAAACGTCACCGGCTCGTCGAAGTCGCCGGCCTGCAGGTAGCGCGACGAACGCCGGCGAGCGGATCAGGTTGGTGACGCGCTGGCGCCGGTCGCGCTGCGGGTCGAGGCCGAAGTGATCGGCGGCGCGCGAGTTGCACCACTCGATCTGGTCGCTCGGCATCGAGCAGCAGCACGCCGTTCGGCGACGCCTCGATCGCCGACGAGGAACTGCGCCAGGCGCATGCGCTCGACGCTCGGCCTGCGCTCGCAGCGCGCGCAGGCTGCGCTCGATGCGATAGCCGAGTCTCGCCCCAGAAGCCGGCGTCGCGCGGCGCCGGCGTCTGCGTGCGCAGCCGCGCAGCCAGCGCAGCAGGCGCCAGCCGCGCAGCGCGTCGAACGACGACCACGCGCGCGCAAGCCGAGCCAGGCCGCCGAGCAGCGCGCCGAGCACGGCCGCGCTCGCCGGCCGACAGCAGGCCGGCGCAGCGCCGCCGGCGACCATCGCCAGCAGGCCGGCGACGCAGGCGCGGGCAGCAGCCAGCTCATCGCTGCCGCGCGCCGCCTCAGGCCGGCAGCGGCCTGCGGCCTGCTGGTCAGGCGGTAGCCGGCGCCGCGCACGGTCTCGATCATCTGCTGCGCAGCTGCACCGGCTGCAGCGCCTCGCGCAGGCGCTTGACGTGGACGTCGACCGTGCGCTCCTCGATGAAGACGTGGTCGCCCCAGACGCGGTCGAGCAGCTGCGCGCGGCTGTGCACGCGCTCGGGATGCGTCATCAGGAAGTGCAGCAGCCGGAACTCGGTCGGCGCCGATCTTGACCTCGCGGCCGCTGGCTGCGTGACGCGGCGCGTCGCCGGATCGAGCCGCAGCGCGCCGACCTCGACCGCCGCGTCGAGCGCCTCGGGCGCGCTGGCGCCGCAGCACGCGCGCGGATGCGCGCCAGCAGCTCGTTGGTCGAGAACGGCTTGGTCAGGTAGTCGTCGGCGCCGGCGTCGAGGCCGGCGACCTTGTCGGCCTCCTCGGCGCGCGCGGTCAGCATGATGATCGGCAGCTCGCGCGTGCGCGGCTCGCTGCGCCAGCGGCGCGCCAGCGCGAGGCCGCTCTGGCCGGGCAGCATCCAGTCGAGCACCACCAGGTCGGGCAGCACGCCGTCGACCGCGACCTGCGCCTGCTCGGCGTCGCCGGCGATGGTCACCTCGAAGCCGGCGTGGCGCAGGTTGATCGAGATCAGCTCGGCGATCGCCGGTTCGTCTTCGACCACCAGGATTCGGCTCATCGTTGCCGTGCGCTCCCTCAGCGCACCAGCGATCTCGACCGTCCCGACCGGATTGTGGCGAACGTCGGTGCCCTTGACGATGTAGATGATCTGCTCGGCCAGGTTCTTGGCGTGGTCGCCGACCCGCTCGATCGCCTTGGCGACGAACACCAGGTCGATGCTCGACGAGATCGTGCGCGGATCTTCCATCATGAAGGTGATCAGCTTGCGCAGCAGGCCCTCGAACTCCTGGTCGATCTGGTCGTCCTGCTTCGAGCACCTCGACCGCGCGCGTCGACGTCGAGCCGCGCGAAGGCGTCGAGCGCCTTGCGCAGCTGCGCGACGGCGAGCTCGGACTCGAACGCGAGGTCGCTGCACCGGCAGGCGCAGCGCGGCTCGAGACGCCGGTGTTGATCAGGCGCTGCACGGTGCGCGCGATGCGCGCCGCCTCGTCGCCGACGCGCTCGAGGTTGGCGATGGTCTTCGAGATCGCGATCAGCAGGCGCAGGTCGCGCGCGGTCGGCTGGCGCCGCGCGATGATCGTCGACAGGTCGCGGTCGATCTCGACCTCCATCTGCGTTGACGCGCTCCTCGGTCGCCAGCACCTGCGGAGGCGATCTCGCCGCTGAAGTTGACGAGCGCATAGACGGCCTGCGCGACCTGCGACTCGACCATGCCGCCCATCTCGAGCACGCGGGTGGAGATGCCGCTCAGCTCGGCGTCGAACTGGGTGGAAAGATGGTCGATCGCTCATGGTGCTCGTTCCGTTCAGCCGAAGCGTCCGGTGATGTAGTCCTCGGTGTCCTTCTTCTTCGGCTTCATGAAGAGCTCGCTGCGTCGGGCCGAACTCGATCAGGTCGCCGAGGTACATGTAGGCGGTGTAGTCGGAGCAGCGCGCCGCCTGCTGCATGTTGTGGGTGACGATGACGACCGTGTAGTCGGTCTTCAGCTCGTGGATCAGCTCCTCGATCTTGCCGGTCGAGATCGGGTCGAGCGCCGAGCACGGCTCGTCGAGCAGCAGCACCTCGGGCTTGATCGCGATGCCGCGGGCGATGCACAGGCGCTGCTGCTGGCCGCCCGACAGGCCCGAGCCGCTCTGGCCGAGCTTGTCCTTGACCTCGTTCCACAGCGCGGCCTTCTTCAGCGCCCACTCGACCCGCTCGTCCATCTCGACGCGCGGCAGCGTCTCGAACAGCTTCACGCCGAAGGCGATGTTGTCGTAGATCGACATCGGGAACGGCGTCGGCTTCTGGAACACCATGCCGATCTTGGCGCGGATCAGCGAGACGTCGTCGCTTCGAGGTCAGGATGTTCTCGCCGTCGAGCAGGATCTCGCCCTCGGCGCGCTGCTCGGGATAGAGCTCGAACATGCGGTTGAAGGTGCGCAGCAGGGTCGACTTGCCGCAGCCCGACGGGCCGATGAAGGCGGTGACCTTGCTTCTCGGGGATGTCGAGGTTGATGTTCTTCAGCGCGTGGAAGCTGCCGTAGTAGAAGTTCAGGTCGCGCACCGAGAGCTTGAGCTTCTCGGTCAGCGGCGAGTTCGACTTTGGCGTCCATGCGTGCGTCCTCGGTTCAGTGTCTTGTTGCGGAACAGCACGCGCGCGAGGATGTTGAGCAGCCAGCACGCCGAGCGTGATCAGGAACACGCCGGCCCAGGCGAGCTTCTGCCAGTTCTCGTACGGGCTCATCGCGAACTTGAAGATCGTCACCGGCAGGCTCGCCATCGGCTGCGCTCAGGTCGCTGGTCCAGAACTGGTTCGACAGCGCGGTGAAGAGCAGCGGCGCGGTCTCGCCGGCGATGCGCGCCAGCGCCAGCAGCACGCCGGTGATCACGCCGGCGCGCGCCGCCTTCAGCGTGATCGTCATGATCACCTTCCACTTCGGCGTGCCGAGCGCGTAGGCGGCTTCGCGCAGCGCGTTCGGGATCAGCGCGCAGCATGTTCTCGGTGGTGCGGATCACGACCGGGATCACGATCAGCGCCAGCGCCAGCACGCCGGCCCAGCCCGAGAAGGTCTTGATGCGGCGCGACCACGACCGGCGTAGATGAACAGGCCGATGACGATCGACGGCGCCGACAGCAGGATGTCGTTGATGAAGCGCGTCGCGCTGCCGAGCCAGCCCTTCTGCGCCGTACTCGGCCAGGTAGATGCCGGCCAGGATGCCGATCGGCGTGCCGAGCAGCGTCGCCAGCGTCACCATCGCCAGCGAGCCGAAGATCGCGTTGGCGAGGCCGCCGGTCTCGGCCTGCGGCGGCGGCGTCATCTCGGTGAAGAGCGACGAGCGCCAGGCCGCCGATGCCGAGGCGCACGCGTCTCGATCAGGATCCAGATCAGCCAGAACAGGCCGAAGGCCATCGCCGCCAGCGACAGCGTCAGCGCGACGACGTTGACGCGCTTGCGCGGCGAGCGTGCGATGCGCGCGGCTGCTGCGCGGCGTCGGCGTCGAGAGCGTCGGATCGGCGCTCATGCGTCGCGTCCCTTCGCTCTTCTTGCAGCTGCGCGCAGCAGCAGCTTCGAGCAGCGACAGCACGACGAAGGTGATGAAGAACAGCACCAGCCCGAGGTAGATCAGCGAGGCCTGGTGCAGGCCCGCGCCGGCTTCGGCGAACTCGTTGGCGAGCGCCGAGGTGATGCTGTTGGCGGCCTCGAACAGCGACAGCGAGTTGAGCTGGTTGAAGTTGCCGATGACGAAGGTGACCGCCATCGTCTCGCCGAGCGCGCGGCCGAGGCCGAGCATGATGCCGCCGACGACGCCGGTCTTGGTGTACGGCAGCACGACCTTCGAGACCACTTCCCAGGTGGTCGAGCCGAGCCGTAGGCCGACTCCTTCAGCATCGGCGGCGTCACCTCGAACACGTCGCGCATCACCGAGGCGATGAACGGGATGATCATGATCGCCAGGATGATGCCGGCCGAGAGCAGGCCGATGCCCACCGGCGGCCCGAGACACAGCGCGCCGAGCAGCGGCACGCCGCCGAACAGCGCCTGCAGCGGCTGCTGCACGTAGGTGCGACAGGATCGGGCTGAACACCAGCAGGCCCCACATGCCGTAGACGATCGACGGCACCGCCGCGAGCAGCTCGATCGCCGTGCCGAGCGGGCGCTTCAGCCAGCGCGGCGACAGCTCGGTCAGGAACAGCGCGATGCCGAAGCTCACCGGCACCGCGATCACGCAGCGCGATCAGCGAGGTCATCAGCGTGCCGTAGATCATCACCAGGCCGCCGTAGCTGGTTCTGGACCGGATCCCACTCGCTGCGTCCAGAGGAACGCCGAGGCCGTACTCGCTGGATCGCCGGCGCCGCGCCGATCACGCAGCGAGACGATGATGCCGGCCAGCAGCGCCAGCGTCAGCCAGGCGGCGCCGTGGGCGAGCACCGAGAACAGCGCGTCGGCCCAGGGCGCGGCGCGCGCGCGCCGGCGGCGGCCGGCGCGCTCGTGTCGCGATCGGCTCTGCTCGTCGGCCCGTCGAGCGAGTCGCGGGAAGCGTAGCGGCCACGGTGGTCTCCGTGCGATGCGCGAGCCTGCGGCGCGGCCGCGGCGATCGCGGGCCGAGCTTACTTGCAGGCGATCGGCTTGCCCGACGCGTCCTTGATGCTCGCGCCCACGGCTTGCGGACCAGCGCCTTCACCGCGTCGGGCAGCGGCACGTATTCGAGCTCGTCGGCCATCTTGTCGCCGTTGCGCGTAGGCCCAGTCGAAGAACTTGAGCGAGTTGCGCGGCGCTGGCCGGCTTGTCCTGCGCCTTGTGCATCAGGATGAAGGTCGCGCCGGTGATCGGCCAGGCGTCCTTGCCCGGCTGGTCGGTCAGCACCTGGTAGAAGCTCTTGCTCCAGTCGGCGCCGGCGGCGGCGGCCTTGAAGTCGTCGTCGTCCGGCGCGACGAAGTTGCCGTCCTTGTTCTTCAGCAGCGTGTAGGTCATCTTGTTCTGCTTGGCGTAGGCGTACTCGACGTAGCCGATCGAGTTCGGCAGGCGCTGCACGAACGCCGACGACGCCTTCGTTGCCCTTGCCGCCGGCGCCGGTCGGCCAGTTCACCGCCGTGCCTTCGCCGACCTTGGTCTTCCACTCGGCGTTCACCTTCGACAGGTAGTTGGTGAAGATGAAGCGTGGTGCCCGAGCCGTCGGCGCGGCGCACCGACGGCGATCGCGGCGTCGGGCAGCGGCACGCCGGGGTTCAGCGCGGTCGAGCGCCGGGTCGTTCCACTTCGTGATCTTGCCGAGGTAGATGTCGCCGAGCACCTGGCCGGTCAGCTTGATCTGGCCGGGCGCGATGCCCTTGATGTTGACCACCGGCACGACGCCGCCGATGACGGTCGGGAACTGCATCAGGCCGTCCTTGGCGAGCTCGTCGTCGGTCAGCGGCATGTCGGAGGCGCCGAAGTCGACCGTCTTGGCGCGGATCTGCTGGATGCCGGCGCCGGAGCCGACCGACTGGTAGTTGATGCGCGCGCCGGTGGCCTTGTTGTAGGCGTCGGCCCACTTGGCGTAGATCGGCGCCGGGAAGGTCGCGCCGGCGCCGGTCATGTCCTGGGCGAGGCGCCGAGCGGCGACAGCCGCCAGCAGAGCGGAAGCGAGCGAGCGAGCTGGGAAGCAACTTCATCATGGCTGAGGCCTTTCAGATGCGGCTGGAACGATTGTTCGATGGCCGGGACTCTACGGACCGTTTGTGACGCCGCCGTGACATCGCCTTTCGCCTCGCCCGTGGCGACGACGCCGGTCTGTCATAGACATCTCATGGAACTGTCACAGAGCAGCACGTATCGTCGCGCGGCTCGTTTCCAGCCCACGCTCCAGGACACTCCATGCAAAAGCTCTTCCGGCTTACGCCGCCTGTCTCGACCTCGCATTGCCGTTCTCGCCGCCTGCGCGACCACGCCCGGCACCGACCACCGTCGCCGAGACGATCGCCGCGCACGCCGCAGCTCACGACGCTGAACAAGCTGGTCACGACGCCGGCCTCGCCGCGACAGCTTGCAAGGGCCGGCCCCTCACCGTGTTCGCGCCCACCGACGAGGCCTTCAAGGCCGTGCCGGCGGCGACGCTGGCGACGCTCGGCAGCGACAAGGAGAGCTGAAGGCTGTCCTCACGTACCACGTCGTTCCCGGCAACGTCCTTCGGCCGACGTGAAGAACGGTCCGGCGAAGACGTCGCAGGGCGCCAACGTCGCCCTGCGCCAAGTCGGGCAGCTTCGTCACCGTCGACGACGCCGTCGTCACCTCCGCCGACGTGCCGGCGACCAACGGCGTGGTCCACATCGTCGACCGCGGTGCTGATGCCGCCGCGCGCTGAGCGCCGACGTTGCGCGAGCCGTGTCAGGCAGCGCGTCGGCGAGCCGCTCGGCGCAGCGCTGCGCCAGCGCCGCGTCGCTCGCCTCGACCATCACGCGCACCACCGGCTCGGTGCCCGAGGGCCGGATCAGCACGCGGCCGCTCGTGCCGAGCTCGCGGTCGACCTCGGCCGCGGCGCTCGGCGAGCGCGCGGCTTGCCTGCCAGTCCGTCGCCCGGCTTCAGGCGCACGTTGATGAGCGTCTGCGGATAGCAGGCGCACGCCCTCGAGCAGCTCGGCGAGCGAGCGGCCGGCGCGCGACCGCGGCCTGCAGCACCATCAGGGCGCTGACGATGCCGTCGCCGGTGGTGTGCTTGTCGAGCGCGAGCAGGTGGCCCGAGCCTTCGCCGCCGAGCTGCCAGCCGCGCGCGAGCAGCTCCTCGAGCACGTAGCGGTCGCCGACCTTGGCGCGCACGAACTCGATGCCGCGCTCGCGCAGCGCCAGCTCGACCGCCGAGGTTGGTCATCAGCGTGCCGACCACGCCGGGCACCGGCTCGCCGCTGCGCGAGCCGGTCGCGCGACCATCACGTAGAGCAGCTCGTCGCCGTTGTAGAGCCGGCCGCCGGCGTCGACCAGCTGCAGCCGGTCGGCGTCGCCGTCGAGCGCGATGCCGTAGTCGGCGCCGTGCGTCGCGCACGGCCTCGACCAGCGCCTGCGGCGCGGTGGCGCCGAAGCCGGCGTTGATGTTGAAGCCGTCGGGCTGGCAGCCGATCGCGCACGACCTCGGCGCCGAGCTCGTGGAACACGTGCGGGCGCGACGTGGTAGGCCGCGCCGTGGGCGGCGTCGACGACGATGCTTCAGGCCGCTGCAGCGACAGGTCGTTGCGGAAGGTGCTCTTGCAGAACTCGATGTAGCGGCCGCGCGCGTCGTCGAGCCGCCGCGCCTTGCCGAGCTCGGCCGAGTCGACCCACGCGGCGGCTCGCTCGAGCGCGCGCCTCGATCGCCGAGCTCCCACGTCGTCGGGCAGCTTGTCGCCGCGCGCCGAGAAGAACTTGATGCCGTTGTCGCCGATACGGGTTGTGCGAGGCGCTGATGACGACGCCCAGGCTCAGCGCGCAGCGCGCGCGTCAGGTAGGCGACGCCGGGCGTCGGCAGCGGGCCGGTCAGCAGCACGTCGACGCCGGCGGAGGCGAAGCCCGGCCTCGAGCGCCGACTCGAGCATGTAGCCCGAGATGCGCGTGTCCTTGCCGATCAGCACCGTCGGGCGCGCGCTCGCGTCGCCTTGCAGCACCCGGCCGACGGCGTGGCCGAGGCGCAGCATGAAGTCGGGCGTGATCGGCGGCTGCGCCGACCGTGCCGCGGATGCCGTCGGTGCCGAAGTAGGTTCTGCTCATGGATGGTTCGCGTGCTCGCTGTCGGTCGCGGATTATCGGTGTCACGGCGCCGCCGCCCGCCAGACCGCGAGCGGCGTCGACCGTCGCCGCGACATCGTGCACGCGCACGATGCGCGCGCCGCGCTGCACGGCGCGAGCAGCGCGCGGCCGCGACGCTGGCGCGCCAGCGCGCTCGCCGGCGGCGCTCGCGTCGCCGGTGAGCCGCGCCGAGCGTCGACTTGCGCGACCAGCCGGCCAGCAGCGGCACGGCCGAGCGCGAGCAGCTCGTCGCTGGCGCGCGCAGCAGCTCGAGGTTCTGCGCCGGCGTCTTGCCGAAGCCGATGCCCGGATCGAGCACGATGCGCTCGCGCGCGACGCCGCCGCGCCGCAGCGCCTGACGCCGCTCGCGCGAGGAACGCGCGCGACCTCGGCGACGACGTCGCCGTAGTCGGTCGGCTCGCGCTGCATCGAGCGCGGCGTGCCGCGCATGTGCATCAGGCAGACGCCGCAGCGCGGATGCGCGGCGACGGCCTCGAGCGCGCCCGGCGCGCGCAGCGCGCCAGATGTCGTTGACGATGTCGGCGCCGAGGTCGAGCGCGGCGCGCATCACCTCGGGCTTGGCGGTGTCGACCGAGACCGGGCAGCCGAGCGTCAGACCGCCTCGCGCAGCACCGGCAGCACGCGCGCCAGCTCGGTCTCGAGCGCGCACCGGCAGCGGCGCCGGGCCGGCTCGACTCGCCGCCGATGTCGAGGATGTCGGCGCCCTCGGCCAGCAGCTGCTCGCAGTGCGCGAGCGCCGCGCCGGCGTCGGCGTGCGCGCCGCCGTCGGAGAACGAATCGGGCGTGACGTTGACGATGCCCATCACCCGCGGCTCGCGCGAGGTCGATCGCGAAGCGGCGTGGTCTGCCAGTGCATCGGGCGTGCTCATGAAAAACGGGGCCGAAGCCCCGTCGTCGAATCGATCGAGCGTCGCGCTCAGGCGGTCGCCGGCGCGCGTTGCCCGGCGTCACCGGCGGCACGCCGCCGCCACGGCCTTGACCGGCGACGGCGTCCAGTCCTTGGGCGGACGCGGCGGCTTGCCGTCCATGATGTCGTCGATCTGCTCGGTGTCGATGGTCTCCCACTCGAGCAGCGCCTTGGCCATCGCGTGCATCTTGTCCTGGTTGTCCTCGATCAGCTTGCGCGCGACGCGCGTACTGCTCGTCGATGATGCGGCGCGACCTCGGCGTCGACCTTCTGCATCGTCTGCTTCGGACATGTTCGTCGTCTTGGTGACCGAGCGGCCGAGGAAGACCTCGCCCTCGTTCTCGGCGTAGACCATCGGGCCCGAGCGCGTCGGTCATGCCGTAGCGCGTGACCATGTCGCGCGCGATCTGCGTGGCGCGCTCGAAGTCGTTGCTGGCGCCGGTGGTCATCTGGTGCATGAACACCTCTTCGGCGATGCGGCCGCCGAACAGCATCGCGATCGGCTCAGCATGCGGATCCTTGTCGGTGCTGTAGCGGTCGCCTTCGGGCAGCTGCATCGTCACGCCGAGCGCGCGGCCGCGCGGGATGATCGTCACCTTGTGCACCGGGTCGGTCTTGGGCAGCAGGCGCGCCGACCAGCGCGTGGCCGGACTCGTGGTACGCGGTGTTGCGGCGCTCTTCCTCGGCCATGACCATGGACTTGCGCTCGGGGCCCATCATGATCTTGTCCTTGGCCTTCTCGAAGTCGACCATCTCGACCACGCGGCCGTTGCGGCGCGCGGCGAACAGCGCCGCCTCGTTGACGAGGTTGGCCAGGTCGGCGCCGGAGAAGCCCGGCGTGCCGCGCGCGAGGATGTCGGCGCGCGACGTCCTGGCCGAGCGGGACCTTGCGCATGTGCACGTTGAGGATCTGCTCGCGGCCGCGCACGTCGGGCAGCGTCACGTAGACCTGGCGGTCGAAGCGGCCCGGGCGCAGCAGCGCCGGGTCGAGGATGTCGGGCCGGTTGGTCGCGGCCATCACGATGCACGCCGAGGTTGGTCTCGAAGCCGTCCATCTCGACCAGCATCTGGTTCAGCGTCTGCTCGCGCTCGTCGTTGCCGCCGCCCAGGCCGGCGCCGCGGTGGCGGCCGACCGCGTCGATCTCGTCGACGAAGATGATGCAGGGCGCGCTCTTCTTGGCCTGCTCGAACATGTCGCGCACGCGCGCCGCGCCGACGCCGACGAACATCTCGACGAAGTCGGAGCCGGAGATCGAGAAGAACGGCACCTTGGCCTCGCCGGCGATCGCCTTGGCGAGCAGCGTCTTGCCGGTGCCCGGAGGGCCGACCAGCAGCACGCCGCGCGGGATGCGGCCGCCGAGCTTCTGGAACTTCTGCGGGTCCTTCAGGAAGTCGACCAGCTCCTTGACCTCTTCCTTGGCCTCGTCGCAGCCGGCGACGTCGGCGAAGGTCGTGGTGTTGTTGGCCTCGTCGAGCATGCGCGCCTTGCGACTTGCCGAAGCTGAAGGCGCCGCCCTTGCCGCCGCCCTGCATCTGGCGCATGAAGTAGATCCAGACGCCGATCAGCAGCAGGATCGGGCCCCAGCGACAGCGAGGATGCATGAGCAGGAACGACGGCTCTTCGCGCGGCTTGACGTCGAACTTGACGTTGTTGTTGATCAGGTCGCCGACCAGGCCGCGGTCGAGGTAGGTCGCGGTGGTGCGCAGTTCCTTGTCGTCGGTGGTGCTTGGCGCGGATCTCGGTCGAGCCGCCGCGGCCTTCCTGCAGCGTGACGCTCTTGATGCGCTTGCCGCGCACCTCTTCGAGGAAGTCGGAGTAGCCGATCGTCGCCGGCTCGCGCGCCGCGTGCGGTCGAACTGCTTGAACACGGTGAACAGCACCAGCGCGATCACCAGCCAGACGGCGACCTTCGAAAACCATTGATTGTTCACCGCGACTCCATTTCCGGGTCAGAGAACCAGGCCAGGCCGAGCCAGAGCGCGCCGACTCCACGGCATCTGCGGCCGATTTTAGTCCACGTCAAGCCCCGTGCGATCGGGCGCCATATCGCCCAGGCGGCGTATTGGCAAGCGCGCTACGCGCGGATATCGACGCCGGATGCGCGCCGGCCTTGAGACCGATACCGACCAGAAAGGTTTCGGCCGATTTGTCGCGCGAGGCCTTCGGCTTGATCGGCTTGACGATCCGGAAGCTCGTCCTTGAACAGCTTCGACGAGCTGGCTGTAGCCGCTGCCGTGGAACACCTTGCAGACCAGCGCGCCCTCCGGCGTCAGGTGGCTGCTGGGCGAACTCGATCGCCAGCTCGACCAGGTCGGCCGATGCGGGCGGCGTCGGACGCTGCGATGCCCGACAGGTTGGGCGCCATGTCCGAGACGACGACGTCGACCGCGCCGGCCGCCGAGCGCGCCTCGAGCGCGGCCAGGACCGTCGGCCTCGCGGAAGTCGCCCTGCGATGAAGTCGACGCCCTCGATCGGCTCGAACGTCGAGCATGTCGAGGGCGATGATCGTGCCGTGCAGCGCGCCGGCCGCGGCGCCGCCGGCGCCGCGCCTGCGGCGCGAACTTGCGCCGCACGTACTGGCTCCAGGCGCCCGGCGCGGCGCCCGAGGTCGACGACGAACTGGCCCGGGCTCGCAGCAGGTGCAGCTGTCTCGTCGATCTCCTTCAGCTTGTAGGCGGCGCGGGCCCGGTAGCCCTCGCGCTGCGCCAGCTTGACGTACGGGATCGGTCAGGTGGTCGTGCAGCCACGCCTTGTTGACCTTCTTGCTCTTTGCGTCGCGTCTTCATCGCGGCAGCCGATAATAGGGCGATGACCGCCATCCTCCTGACTCCCGCCGAGCGCAAGCAGAAGCGCGCCGAAGCCCATCACCTCGATCCCGGTCGTCGCTGATCGGCGCCGACGGCGCTGACCGCCGCCGTGCGGCGCGAGATCGACGCCGCGCTCGACGCCCACGGGCTGATCAAGGTGCGCGTCTTCTCCGACGACCGCGCCGCCCGCGAGGCGCTCCTCGGCGACGCTGGCCGACGCGCTCGACGCCGCGCCGATCCAGCACATCGGCAAGCTGCTCGTGCTGCTGGCGCCCGCCGCCGCCGAAGGAGAAGGCCGAGCGCGAAGGCCGCATGCCCGGCCCGAAGGTCGTCAAGGTGCTCAAGTTCTCGAAGAGCGGCAACCACCGGCCGCAGGTCAAGAAGGTCACGGTGCTCGGCAACATGCGGCTCGCGGCGGGCGGCGACGCTGAAGCGCGCGCGGCAAGCGCGCCACGCAGCGTCAAGAAGCCGCAGCAGCCGTAGCGTGACGCCGGCCGCGGCGCGCGCCGGCCAGGCGCCACGCCAGGCACCGCGACCAGCGCCAGCTTGAGCAGCGAAGAACGCCGACGCGACGGCGTGCAGCACGGCGAACGACAGACGCCCTCGTCCCGCGCCGCGCCGCCTCGATCATCGGCTGCAGCGCGAAGTGGCCGGCGACGATGCAGAAGAGCGCGCCCAGCGCCAGCAGCATCTCGGCGCTGAAGCGCGAGCCGCCGTCGGCTCGCGTCGGCGGCGCGCCAGCTGCAGGCGACGAGCACGAGCAGGACGGCGCCGAGCGCCAGCGCCGAGCGTCGCCTCCAGCGCGAACAGCCGCGCCGGCGACCCGGCCGGCATCGGCGCGGGGCAGCGTCGCGAACAGCGCCGGCGCGGCGACGCAGCCGACGCCGAGCGATGCAGCCCGGCCCACGCGCCCGGCGAGCCAGCGCCGCCGGCGCGGCCGCACGCGGCCTCACGCGCCTCACGCGTAGCGCACGCCGATGATCTCGTAGCTCTTGAGCGCCGCCCGGCGCCTGCACCTCGGCGACGTCGCCGACGACCTTGCCGATCAGCGCGCGCGCGATCGGCGAGCTGATCGAGACCAGGCCCTGCTTCAGGTCGGCCTCGTCGTCGCCGACGATCTGGTAGGTGACCTTGGCGCCGCTGTCTTCTTCCTCGAGGTCGACGGTCGAGCCGAAGACGACCCGGCCGTCGGCGTCGAGCGTCGACGGGTCGATGATCTGCGCCGCGGCGAGCTTGCTCTCGATCTCGAGGATGCGGCCCTCGATGAAGCCCTGCTTGTCCTTGGCCGCCTCGTACTCGGCGTTCTCGGACAGGTCGCCCTGGGCGCGCGCCTCGGCGATCGCCTGGATCACGGCGTGGCGCTCGACCGTCTTCAGCCGGCTGAGCTCTTCCTTCAGCTTTTCGGCACCGCGTCGGGTGAGCGGAATGGTGGCCATCGTCTGGGAACCTCGAGGAGCAAAAATGAAGCCGCCGCCGGAAGCTGCCGGCGGCGGCGCTGGGGTAGCGGATCGAGTTTAGTGCAGTTCGGCGTGCAGTTCCTGCAGAGACATCACGCCGAGGTCGTCGCGGTGCTTCATGCCCTCGACCGCCGCCTCGCAGCCGGCCATGCTGGTGTAGTAGGTGACCCGATGGGCCAGCGCCGCCTGGCGGATGTGGCGCGAGTCGGCGATCGCCGTGCGCGTCTCGTCGACGGTCGTGAAGACGAGCTGGATCTCGCCGGCCTTCAGCATGTCGACGATGTGCGGCCGGCCGTCCTTGACCTTGTTGACCGCGCGCACCGGCACGCCCGCCTCGGCGATCGCCGCCGCGGTGCCGCGGCGTGGCGACGAGCTGGAAGCCGAGCGCGTGCAGCTCGCGCGCGACCGCGACGCGCGCGCGGCTTGTCGCCGTTCTTCACGGTGATGCAGACCGTGCCGCTTGGTCGGCAGGCGCGAGCCGGCGCCGAGCTGGCTCTTCAGCATCGCCTCGCCGAAGGTCGCGCCCGACGCCCATGACCTCGCCGGTCGAGCGCATCTCCGGGCCGAGGATCGGGTCGACGCCCGGGAACTTGTTGAACGGGAAGACCGCTTCCTTGACCGAGAAGTACGGCGGGATCGACCTCGCCGCGCACGCCGCGTTCTGGCCGGCGAGCGTCTGCCCGACCATGCAGCGCGCGGCGATCTTGGCGAGCGGCTGCGCCGGTCGCCTTGGAGACGAACGGCACGGTGCGCGACGCGCGCGGGTTGACCTCGAGCACGTAGACGACCGCCGCGTCGCCGTCGCCGCGATGTCGCCCTGGATCGCGAACTGCACGTTCATCAGGCCGACGACCTTGAGCGCCCTGCGCCATCAGCGTCGGTCTGGCGGCGCAGCTCGTCCTGCAGCTCTGCGGCAGCGAGTACGGCGGCAGCGAGCAGGCCGAGTCGCCGGAGTGGATGCCCGCCTGCTCGACGTGCTCCATGATGCCGCCGATCATCACCTCGCTGCCGTCGCTGATGCAGTCGACGTCGACCTCGATCGCGTCGTCGAGGAAGCGGTCGAGCAGCACCGGCGACTTCTCGCTCACCTTGACCGCCTCGCGCATGTAGCGCTCGAGGTCCTTGTCGCCGTGGACGATCTCCATCGCCCGGCCGCCGAGCACGTAGCTCGGCCGCACGACCAGCGGGTAGCCGATCTCCTGCGCCAGCTGCGAGCGCCTGCTCCTCGGTGCGCGCGGTGCGGTTCGGCGGCTGGCTGCAGGCCGAGCTCGTGCGAGCAGCTTCTGGAAGCGCTCGCGGTCCTCGGCGATGTCGATCGAGTCGGGCGTGGTGCCGACGATCGGCACGCCGGCGCGCTCGAGGTCGAGCGCGAGCTTGAGCGGCGTCTGGCCGCCGTACTGCACGATCACGCCGACCGGCTTTTCCTTGGCGACGATCTCGAGCACGTCCTCGAGCGTCACCGGCTCGAAGTAGAGGCGATCCGAGGTGTCGTAGTCGGTCGACACGGTCTCCGGATTGCAGTTGACCATGATGGTCTCGTAGCCGTCCTCGCGCATGCGCGAGCGCGGCGTGGACGCAGCAGTAGTCGAACTCGATGCCCTGGCCGATGCGGTTCGGGCCGCCGCCGAGCACCATGATCTTCTTGCGGTCGGTCGGCTCGGCCTCGCACTCCTCGTCGTAGGTCGAGTACATGTAGGCGGTCTGCGTCGCGAACTCGGCGGCGCAGGTGTCGACGCGCTTGTAGACCGGGCGCACGTCCGAGCGCGTGGCGGCGCGCGCGCACCTCGCGCTCGTCGGCTGCCGAGCAGGCTGCGCCAGGCGCCGGTCGGAGAAGCCCTTGCGCCTTCGAGGAAGCGCATCTCGGCGCTCGACAGGCTCGCCAGCGCTGCGGCCGGCGAGCGCCTGCTCGGCTGCGACGATCTCCTCGATCTGCGCGAGGAACCACGGATCGATCGCCGTCTCCTCGAAGACCTCGTCCAGCGCTCATGCCGATCGCGGAACGCGTCGGCGACGTAGAGCAGCCGCTCCGGGCCGGCCTCGCCGATCTCCTGGACGATCTCCTCGCGGTCGCTGCTGCGCTCGGTGAGGCCGTCGATGCCGGTCTCGAGGCCGCGCAGCGCCTTCTGCAGGCTCTCCTGGAAGGTGCGGCCCGATCGCCATCACCTCGCCGACCGACTTCATCTGCGTCGTCAGGCGCGAATCGGCGGCCGGGAACTTCTCGAACGCGAAGCGCGGGATCTTGGTGACGACGTAGTCGATCGACGGCTCGAAGCTCGCCGGCGTCGCGCCGCCGGTGATGTCGTTCTTCAGCTCGTCGAGCGTGTAGCCGACGGCGAGCTTGGCGGCGACCTTGGCGATCGGAAAGCCGGTCGCCTTCGACGCCAGCGCCGACGAGCGCGAGACGCGCGGGTTCATCTCGATCACGACCATCCGGCCGTCCTTCGGGTTGACCGCGAACTGCACGTTCGAGCCGCCGGTCTCGACGCCGATCTCGCGCAGGATCGCGATCGAGGCGTTGCGCATCAGCTGGTATTCCTTGTCCGATCAGCGTCTGCGCCGGCGCCACCGTGATCGAGTCGCCGGTGTGGATGCCCATCGGGTCGAGGTTCTCGATCGAGCAGACGATGATGCAGTTGTCCGCCTTGTCGCGGACGACCTCCATCTCGAACTCCTTCCAGCCGATCAGGCTCTCCTCGATCAGCAGCTCGTTGGTCGGCGAGAGGTCGAGGCCGCGCTTGCAGATCTCCTCGAACTCGTCCGGGTTGTAGGCGATGCCGCCGCCGGTGCCGCCGAGCGTGAAGCTCGGGCGGATGACCATCGGGAAGCCGTTGCCGCCGATCTCGTGCGCGATGCGCCGCTGCACCGCGAGCGCCTCGTCCATCGAGTGCGCGATGCCCGACTTGGCCGAGTGCAGGCCGATGCCGGTCATCGCGTCCTTGAACTTCAGGCGGTCCTCGGCCTTCTCGATCGCCTTCTCGTTGGCGCCGATCATCTCGACGCCGTACTTCTGCGAGCACGCCGTGGCGGTGCAGGTCGAGCGCGCAGTTGAGCGCGGTCTGGCCGCCCATCGTCGGCAGCACCGCGTCGGGCCGCTCCTTGGCGATGATCTTCTCGACCACCTGCCAGGTGATCGGCTCGATGTAGGTCGACGTCGGCCATCTCCGGGTCGGTCATGATCGTCGCCGGATTGCTGTTGACGAGGATGACGCGGTAGCCCTCCTCGCGCAGCGCCTTGCAGGCCTGCGCGCCGGAGTAGTCGAACTCGCAGGCCTGGCCGATGACGATCGGCCCGGCGCCGATGATCAGGATCGGTGTGAGGTCGGTGCGCTTAGGCATGCGCGCTCCGTCGGCGTCGTCCATCAGCGCGACGAAGCGGTCGAACAGGTAGCCGATGTCGTGCGGTCCGGGCGAGGCTTCCGGGTGGCCCTGGAAGCAGAACGCGGGCTTGTCGGTGCGCGCCAGGCCCTGCAGCGTGCCGTCGAACAGCGAGACGTGGGTCGGCGCGCAGCGTTCGCCGGCAGCGTCTTCGGGTCGACCGCGAAGCCGTGGTTCTGGCTGGTGATGCTGACGCGGCCGCTGTCGAGGTCCTTCACCGGATGGTTGGCGCCGTGGTGGCCGAACTTCATCTTGAAGGTCTTCGCGCCCGCAGGCGAGCGCCATGATCTGGTGGCCGAGGCAGATGCCGAAGGTCGGCACGCCGCGCGTCGATCAGCTCGCGCGTCGCGGCGATCGCGTAGTCGCAGGGCTCCGGGTCGCCCGGGCCGTTGGCGAGGAAGACGCCGTCGGGCTTGCAGCGCCAGCACCTCGGCCGCCGGCGTCTGCGCCGGCACCACCGTGATCCGGCAGCCGCGCTCGGCGAGCATGCGCAGGATGTTGAACTTGACGCCGAAGTCGTAGGCGACGACGTGGCAGCGCGGCGCGGCCTGAGCGTGCCGTAGCCGCGGCCGAGCGCCCACGTCGGTCTCGCGTCCACTCGTAGGGCTCGCGCACGCTCACGACCTTGGCCAGGTCGAGCCCGGCCATGCTCGGCGCCGCGCGCGCCTTGGCGATCGCGCGTCGTCGACCGCGCGCGTGGCGTCAGCGCTCGCGCCGCGCCAGCGCGACGATGCAGCCGTTCTGCGCGCCGCCGCTGCGCAGGACGCGCGTCAGCCGGCGGCGTGTCGATGCCGGCGATCGCCGACCGTGCCCTCGCGCGCGCAGGTAGTCGCGGCAGCGACGCGGCGCTGCGGAAGTTCGATGCGCGCACCGGCACGTCCTTGACGACCAGCCCGGCGGCGAAGCACCTGTCGCCGCCTCGACGTCCTCGGCGCTGACGCCGTAGTTGCCGATGTGCGGATACGTCAGCGTGACGATCTGCCGGCAATAGCTCGGGTCGGTCGAGGATCTCCTGGTAGCCGGTCAGCGCGGTGTTGAAGACCACCTCGCCGGTGGTCTCGCCTGCGGCGCCGATCGATGCTGCCCGTGAACACCGTGCCGTCGGCGAGTGCCAGGAGGGCCTGGGCGTGGTCGGGCAGCAGTTGCGGGGACAAGAGGAGAGCTCCGGGTCGAGGCGAGGCGGCGGTGCGGGACTGGCTGAGCGAGGCCCGCCGTCCGGGGCTCGTCGCGGCCGCTTCGGCCGACCTGGGAGAGCGGGCCGAGGCGGCAAATTGTAGCCGTGCCGAGCGCTCGCCGCGCCGATGCCGCTCCGGCGCCGCGGCACGGCTCGCACCAGCGGCATTGCAATCGCGGCCGCGCGTCCATCTTCGCCGCTGGAGGCCGCCGTGCATTCGCCCAGGTCGCAAGGGCGCGCGGCGGAACTAGAATCCGCCGCCGACACTCAGTCAGCCTGTCACTCGTCTGTCAATCCTTCGGAGGTCGCATGGACTGAAACTCTGCAAACGGTCGATCGCGGTTACGTCGGCGCAGTCGGCAGCGTCGAGCAGCGCAACCGCGTTCTGCGCAACACCTACTGGCTGCTCGCGCTGTCGATGGTGCCCACCGTGCTGGGCGCCTGGATCGGCGTCGCCACCGGCATCGACGCGCGCGATGGCGCCGGCATCGAGCCTGATCGTCTTCCTGGGCGGCGCCTTCGGCTTCATGTTCGCGATCGAGAAGACCAAGAACTCGGCCGCCGGCGTGCCGGTGCTGCTGGCGTTCACCTTCTTCATGGGCCTGATGCTGTCGCGCCTGATCGGCGCTGGTGCTGGGCCTGGCCGAACGGCGCCGGCGCTGATCATGACGGCCTTCGCCGGCACCGGCGCGATCTTCCTCGGCATGGCGACGCTGTCGATCGATCATCAAGCGCGACCTGTCGGCGATGGGCAAGTTCCTGTTCATCGGCGCGATCATGCTGCTGGTGGCGCGGCATCGCCAACATCTTCGTGCAGTCGAGCGCGCTGATGATCACGCTGTCGGTGCTGGCGATCGGCATCTTCTCGGCCTTCATCCTGTACGACCTGAAGCGCGTGCAGCGACGGCCGCGAGACCAACTACATCAGCGCCACGCTGGGCGTCTACCTGAGCCTCTACAACGTGTTCCAGAGCGCTGCTGGCGATCCTCGGATCTGACCGGCGAGCGACGACTGAGCGTCGCGCCGCTGCGCATGACGAACAAGGGCCCTTCGGGGCCCTGTTCTTTCATGCTGCAGCGTCGAACGACCGCGATGCTCTCGACGTGCGCCGTGTGCGGGAACATGTTGACCACGCCGCGCCGCGCTGCAGCGGTAGCCGGCGCTGGTGCACGAGCAGGCCGGCGTCGCGCGCCAGCGTCGCCGGGTTGCAGCTGACGTAGACGATGCGCTGCGGCGGCGTGCCACGCCGCGCCGGCGCGGCGATCCGCGTGCAGGTCGGCCAGCGCCTTGGCGAGCGCGAACGCGCCTTCGCGCGGCGGGTCGACCAGCCAGCTTGTCGGCGCTGCCGTAGCGCCACCAGGTCGTGCGGCGTCGATCTCGAACAGGTTGCGCGCCGCGAAGCGTCGTCGCTCGCGGCGCAGGCCCGTTGAGCGCCGCGTGCTCGCGCGCGCGCGCTCGACCAGCGCCGCGCTGCCCTCGATGCCCAGCACCGCGCCGCGCGCGCGTCGCCAGCGGCAGCGTGAAGTTGCCGAGGCCGCAGAACCAGTCGATCACGCGCTCGTCGGGCCGCGGCGTCGAGCAGGCGCAGCGCGCGCGCGACCAGCACCGCGGTTGATGTGCGTGGTTGACCTGGGTGAAGTCGGTCGGCCGGAACGGCATCGTGATGCCGAACTCGGGCAGCGCGTAGGCGAGCGCCGGCGCCGCCGTCGTCGAGCGGCTGCGCCGTGTCCGGGCCCTTCGGCTGCAGCCACCACTCGCACGCCGTGCTGCGCGCGCGAACGCGCGCAGCAGCGCGAGGTCGGCCGTCGACCAGCGGCTCGAGGTGGCGCAGCACGAGCGCCGTCACGCGCGTCGCCGACCGCGCAGCTCGATCTGCGGCAGGCCGATCGCGCGTCGCCATCGACGCCGATCAGCGCGCGCAGCGGCAGCAGCAGGTCGCTGACGTGCGCGCGGCAGCACGTCGCAGCTCGCGGATGTCGGCGACGATAGCTCGACTTGCGCTCGTGGAAGCCGACCAGCACCGTGCCCTTCTTGACGCACGTGGCGCACCGACAGCCGGGCGCGCTAGCGGTAGCCCCAGGCCGGGCCCTCGATCGGCCGCAGCATGCTGCTCGGGCCGGACCTTGCCGAGGTGCCAGAGCGCGTCCTCGAGCGCGCGCTGCTTGGTCGCGACCTGCGCGGCGACGTCGAGGTGCTGCATCTTGCAGCCGCCGCAGACGCCGAAGTGCGGGCAGCGCGGCACGACGCGCTGCGACGCTCTCGCGGCGCAGCGCGACCAGCGACGCCTGCTCCCAGTTGTTCTTGCGCCGCGTGACGCGCGACCTGCACCTCTTCGCCCGGCAGCGCGTCCTCGACGAACACGACCTTGCCGTCGGCGTTGTGCGCCACGCCCTGCGCCTCGAGATCGAGCGACTCGATCCGCAGCCATTCGTCGGCGCTCGTCATGCGCGGCGATTATCCGGGCGCGCGGCGTGCGCGCTGCTAAACTGCGCCGCGCCAGGAGAGAGCTTCGCTCGCGCGAAGCCGCCGAAGGCGCAGACCGGGACGATGGCGTCGGTCGAACGCTCAGGCAACAAGGACTGGCAAGCGCTTGTTCGCAGGCGTTCCTCGCTGGAGAGAGGCCCGCCCCGAGCGGGCCCACCGAAGGGCAAGCAGCGTCGCTCGCGGCGCCGCCAATCTCTCAGGTAGAGCGGACAGCAGGAGCAGTGTTCCGCGCGGCGACGCGAGCATCCGGCGGGCGTGAATGTGCTCCGGAGCGACCGATGGCCGACTCCGATCCCGCCGCGGCGCTGCTGAAGACGCCGCTGCACGCGCTGCACCTCGAGCTCGGCGCGAAGATGGTGCCGTTCGCCGGCTACGACATGCCGGTCGTCGTACCCGGCCGGCATCATCGCCGAGCACCGCCATTGCCGCGCAGTCGGCGGCGCTGTTCGACGTCTCGCACATGGGCCAGCTGCGCCTCGTCGGCGCCGACGCCGCGGCGGCGCTCGAGACGCTGGTGCCGGTCGACGTCGTCGGCCTCGGCGTCGGCAAGCAGCGCTACGCGCTCTTCACCAACGACGCCGGCGGCATCCTCGACGACCTGATGGTGACGCGGCGCGCGCGACCACCTGTTCCTGGTCGTCAACGCCGCGCTGCAAGGACGCCGACATCGCGCACCTGCGCGCGCACGATCGGCCAGCGCTGCCGCATCGAGCCGCTGCCCGACCACGCGCTGCTCGCGCTGCAGGGCCCGCAGGCCGCGGCGGCGCTGGCGCGCCTCGCGCCCGAGCGTCGCGCAGCTGCACCTTCATGACCGGCGCCGCGGCGACGATCGCCGGCATCGACTGCTTCGTCGACGCGCTCGGGCTACACCGGCGAGGACGGCTTCGAGATCTCGGTCGCCGGCCGAGCGACGCCGAAGCGCTCGCGCGCGCGCCTGCTCGCCGAGCCCGAGGTCAAGCCCGCCGGCCTCGGCGCGCGCGACACGCTGCGCCTCGAAGCCGGCCTGTGCCTCTACGGCCACGACATCGACGACGACGACGACGCCGGTCGAGGCCGGCCTCGACCTGGGCGATCCAGAAGGTGCGCCGCCCCGGCGGCGCGCGCGCCGGCGGCTACCCGGGCGCGGCGACGATCGATGCGCCAGCTCGCCAACGGCGCCGGCAGCAAGCGCGTCGGCCTGCGTCGGCCTCGAGCGCGTGCCGGTGCGCGAAGGCGCGGCGATCGTCGACGACGCCGGCATCGCGATCGGCCGCGTCACCAGCGGCACGCTCGGCCCGAGCGTCGGCCAGCCGGTCGCGCATGGCCTACGTGCCGACCGCACTCGCGCGCTGCCCGGCACGCGGCTCGACGCCGAGGTGCGCGGCAAGCGCCAGCCGATGCGCGTCGCGCCGCTGCCGTTCGCGCCGCACCGCTACTTCCGCGGCTGACCACGCCGTGCCCATCCGCCTTCGCCACCGAGGAGCCCGCCATGACCGTTCATGTACACCCCCGACCACGAGTGGATCGACATCGGCGACGCCGAGCGCCGCGCACCGTCGGCATCACCGACGCACGCGCAGGACGCGCTCGGCGACGTCGTCTTCGTCGACCTGCCCGACGTCGGCACGACGCTTCAAGAAGGGCGAGGTCGCCGGCGTCGTCGAGTCGGTCAAGGCCGCGGCCGACCTCTACATGCCGGTCGGCGGCGAGGTCGTCGAGGTCAACGAGGCGCTGCGCGCCGACCCGTCGCTCGCCAACAGCGACCCGCTCGGCACCGGCTGGTTCTTCAAGGTCCACGCTCGAGCGATCCGGCCGAGACTCGATCGCTGATGGACCAGGCCGGCCTACGACGCGCTCGTCAAGAACGCCTGAGCGCTCGCCCGCCGAACCCACCGGAACCGCCATGCTGATGTCCGCCCTGAAGCCGCTCGCCGAGCTCGAGAACGCCGGCGAGTTCGTCGCCCGCCACGTCGGCATCGACGCCGAGGACGAAGGCGCACATGCTGTCGGTGATCGGCGCCGCGTCGCGCCGCGCGCTGATCGACGCAGATCGTGCCGGCGTCGATCGCGCGCGCGGCGCCGATGCGCCTGCCGGCGCCGCTCGGCGAGGCCGAGGCGCTCGCCGAGCTGCGCGGCATCGCGGCGCAGAACCGGGTGCTGAAGAGCTTCATCGGCCAGGGCTACCACGGCACGCACACGCCCGGCGTCATCCTGCGCAACGTGCTCGAGAACCCGGCCTGGTACACGGCCTACACGCCGTACCAGGCCGAGATCTCGCAGGGCCGGCTCGAGGCGCTGGTCAACTTCCAGACGATGGTCTGCGACCTCACCGGGCATGGCGATCGCCAACGCGTCGATGCTCGACGAGGCGACCGCCGCCGCCGAGGCGATGACGCTGGCGCGGCGCAGCGTCAGAGCGCAGCAGCGAGCACGATCGTCGTCGCCGGCGACGCCCATCCGCAGACGATCGAGGTGCTGCGCACGCGCGCCGAGCCGCTCGGCATCGACGGTCGTCGTCGCCAGCTCGGCCGAGGCGTGGTCGCGCTGCTCGAGGCGGCGACTACTTCGCGCGTGCTCGCGCAGTACCCGGCGACCGAGCGGCGCGGTGCACGACCTGCGCGCCGACGCGCCGCGCATCCACGCGCACGGCGCCGCGTTCATCGTCGCCGCCGACCTGCTCGCGCTGACGCTGCTCACGCCGCCGGGCGAGCTCGGCGCCGACATCGCGTGCGGCACGACGCAGCGCTTCGGCATGCCGATGGGCTGCGGCGGCCCGCACGCCGCCTACCTCGCGTGCCGCGACGAGTACAAGCGCGCGCCTGCCCGGCCGGCTCGTCGGCGTCAGCGTCGACGCGCACGGCGCACCGGCCTATCGCCTCGCGCTGCAGACGCGCGAGCAGCACATCCGGCGCGAGAAGGCGACCATCGAACATCTGCACCGCGCAGGTGCTGCCGGCGGTGGTCGCCAGCATGTACGCGGTCTACCACGGGCCCGGCGGGGCTGCAGCGGATCGCCGAGCGCGTCGCCGCGCTACACCGCGATCCTCGCCGCAGGGCCTGCGCCGACTCGGCTGTCACGGTGCGCAGGCGACGCGCGTTCGACACGCTCGACCGTCGACACCGGCGACCGCGACCGCCGACGATGCGTCGCCGCGCGCCGTCGCCGCCGGCATGAACCTGCGCCGCTTCCCCGAGTGGGGCGACACGATGCTCGGCATCGCGCTCGACGAGACGACGACGCGCGACGACATCGTCGCGCTCTGGCGCGTGTTCGCGCAGGACGGCACAGGCGCTGCCGCGACTTCGCCGACTTCGAGCGCGGCATCGCGCCGCTGATTCCCGACGGCCTGCGCCGCACGTCGCCCTTCCTCACCCACCCGGTCTTCAACCGCCATCACAGCGAGACCGAGATGCTGCGCTACCTGCGCAGCCTCGCCGACAAGGACCTCGCGCTCGACCGCTCGATGATCCCGCTCGGCTCGTGCACGATGAAGCTGAACGCGACCAGCGAGATGATCCCGATCACCTGGCCCGAGTTCGCGCAACATCCATCCGTTCGCGCCCGCCGACCAGCGCGCCGGCTACGACGCGCTGCGACGCCAGCTCGAGCGCGTGGCTGTGCGAGGCGACCGGCTATGCCGGCGTCAGCCTGCAGCCCAACGCCGGCTCGCAGGGCGAATACGCCGGGCCTGCTGGCGATCCGCGCCTGGCACGCAGCGCGCGGCGACGGCGCACCGCAACGTCTGCCTGATTCCCGAGTCGGCGCACGGCACCAACCCGGCGAGCGCGCAGATGGCCGGGCATGCAGGTCGTCGTGACCAAGTGCGACGCCGACGGCAACGTCGACCTCGCCGACCTCGAAGCGAAGTGCGAGCAGCACGCCGACGCGCCTGGCCTGCGGTGATGATCACCTACCCGTCGACCTACGGCGTGTTCGAGGCGCGCGTGCAGCGAGCTGTGCGAGATCGTCCACCGCGCACGGCGGCCGGGTGTACGTCGACGGCGCCAACATGAACGCGCTGGTCGGCGTCGCCGCGCCGGGCGAGTTCGGCGGCGACGTCAGCCACCTCAACCTGCACAAGACCTTCTGCATCCCGCACGGCGGCGGCGGGCCGGGCGTCGGCCCGGTCTGCGTCGTCGCCGACCTGGTGCCGTTCCTGCCCGGCCACGCCAGCGGCGGCGCGGCGCCGGCACGGCGGCGTCGGCGCGGTCTCGGCGGCGCCGCTCGGCAACGCCGCGGTGCTGCCGATCAGCTGGATGTACATGCGCATGATGGGCGCGCGACGGCCTGCAGCCGCGCGACCGAGACCGCGATCCTCAGCGCCAACTACATCGCCGCGCGCCTCGCCGACCACTACGAGCTGCACTACAGCGGCAACGTCGCCGGCATCAAGGGCGGCGGCGTCGCGCACGAGTGCATCCTCGACCTGCGGCCGCTGAAGGACGACCGGCGGCGAGCAGGCGTCAGCGCCGAGGACGTCGCCAAGCGGCTGATCGACTACGGCTTCCACGCGCCGACGCTGAGCTTCCCGGTCGCCGGGCACGCTGATGGTCGAGCCGACCGAGAGCGAGTCGCTGGCCGAGCTCGACCGCTTCTGCGACGCGATGATCGCGATCCGCGGCGAGATCGCGCAGGTCGAGGACGGCGCCTGGCCGCGCGACGACAACCCGCTCAAGCACGCGCCGCACACCGCGGCAGCGCTGCTCGGCGCCGACTGGCCGCATGCCGTACTCGCGCGAGGAGGCGGCCTATCCGCTGCGCCGTCGCTGCGCGGCGCGCAAGTACTGGTCGCCGGTCGGCCGCGTCGACAACGTCTGGGGCGACCGCAACCTGTCGTGCTCCGTGCCCGCCGCTGGCCAGCTACGAGGACTGACGACGAGCGCAGCGAGATCTGGAACGGCTTATGCGTGCGGCGCAGGCATCGCCACTCGCCGCACCAGCTCGCCATGCCGGACACCGCCGAATCGCAGCACCGTTTTCAGCCACGTCAAGCCCGCCGACACGCCGTGGCGCAGCGGCGGGCTGCGCGATTTCTTCCTCTACAAGGACCTCGGCATCGAGGAGGCGACCGCACGGCACGGTGCATCGCCCAGCTCGTCAAGGCCAACATGGCACCGGAGAAGGGCACGGGCTGGCACCGTCACGAGGCGCGAGTTCCACATCGTGCTCATGCTGAAGGGCTGGGCGCGCTTCATGTACGGCGACGAGGAGACGCTGGTCGCGGCCGGCGACTGCGTGCACCAGCGGCCCGGGCATCGTGCACTACCTGTTCGACTACTCGCCCGACATGGAGTACCTCGAGGTCGTCGGCCCGGCCGACTTCACGACCGATCGACATGCCGGCGCCGGCCGCGGTGCCCGATCCGACGCCTGGCCGGCCGTGGCAAAGGCCGCCTGAGCGCGCCCGGCCTCAGAACTCCATGTCGAGCTCGTCGATGTCGTCGGGCTCGGCGCTTGGCCGCGGCGATCCACTCGCTGCATCTCCGGCATCGCCATGATCGTCTCGCAGTAGCGGCGCAGGCGCGGCGTCGAGCTGCGACGTCGTAGGTCAGGAAGCGCGTCACCACCGGCGCGTACATCGCGTCGGCCATGCCGCGCTGCTTGCCGAACAGGAACGGCCCGCCGTAGGTGGCGAGGCACTCGGTCCAGATCTCGACGATGCGCTCGATGTCGGGCTGCGCGCCGGCCCAGATCTTGTAGCTCCGGGTAGTGCGCCTTCAGGTTCATCGGCAGCGACGAGCGCAGGTTGGCGAAGCCCGAGTTCATCTCGCCGCTGACCGAGCGGCAATGCGCGCGCGCGATGCGGTCGTCGGGCAGCAGGCCGCGCCTCGGGCTCGACCTCGTCGAGGTACTGGGCGATCGCCAGCGTGTTCCAGACCGTCGCGCCCTCGTGCGTCAGGCAGGGCACGCGGATCGACGGCGCCAGCAGCAGCAGCTCCTTGCGCTGACGTCGGCGTCGTCGGGCGAGACCATCACCTCGTCGAACTCGAGGCCGGCGAAGCGCGCCATCAGCCAGCCGCGCAGCGACCAGGACGAGTAGTTCTTGCTCGACAGCGTCAGCGTCGCGCGCGCCGCCGGCTTGGCGCGCTGCGCGGCGCGCGGCTGCGCGGCAGGCTTCGCGGCGATCGGGGCGGCGTGGCGACGGTCGGCATCGGCGCTCGCGGCGGTGCCTGCGCAGCCGTACGCAAAGCACGTGCCAACGCGACCGCTGGCACGCTGGCGCGCAAGTTGCTCAGCGCACGGGCATGACGACGCATCCGCATCGCCCGCATGATGTACCAGGCCTACCAGGCCCAGGCCGACGCGCTGTGGCCGCTGCGCAGCGTCGGCCGCGCTCGCCGTGCCGCCTGCTCGAGCCGACGCTTCGGCGCGCCGGCCGGACGCTGCAGCGCCGGCTCGCCGCGGCCTGGCAGGTGCTCGCGCTCGCCGAGGTGACGCACCGCGCGGCCCGACGTGGGGCATCGACGAGCGTCGTCGTCGACGGCGCGAGCGTGCCGGTGGTCGAGGAGGTCGTGCCGCGCGACGCCGTTCGCGACGCTGCTGCCGCTTCCGCAAGGACGGCGCGGCCGGCGCAGCCGCAGCGTGCTGGTCGTCGCGCCGATGTCGGGCCACTTCGCGACGCTGCTGCGCGACACCGTGCGCACGCTGCTGCGCGACCACGACGTCTACGTCACCGACTGGCACAACGTGCGCGACGTGCCGCTGCGGCGCGGCCGCTTCGGCCTCGACGAGTACATCGAGCACCTGATCGACTTCATCGGCGGCGATCGGGCCCGGCGCGCACACGTCGTCGCGATCTGCCAGCCCTGCGTCGCCGCGCTCGCCGCGGCCGCGCTGATGGCCGAGGACGACCACCCGGCGCACGCCGGCGAGCCTGACGCTGATGGCCGGGCCGATCGACTGCCGCATCAGCCCGACCGCGGTCAACACGCTGGCGACCGAGCAAGCCGATCGACTGGTTCGAGAAGCAACCTGATCAGCCGCGTGCCGCTGGCGCTTGCGCGGCGCCGGCCGGCGCGTCTACCCCGGCTTCCTGCAGCTCGCGCGCCTTCATGAGCATGAACCGCGAGCGCCACGTCGAGCGCGTTTCGCGAGCTACTACGCAGCACCTCGTCGCCGACGAGACGCGAGAAGGCCGAGGCGATCGCGCGACTTCTACGACGAGTACATGGCCGTCGCCGACCTGCTCGGCCGACTTCTACCTCGAGACGGTCGCGCCTGGTCTTCCAGGAGTACGCGCTGCCGCGCGGCGAGCTGACGCTGGCGCGGCCGGCAGATCGACCCGACGGCGATCCGCCGCACCGCGCTGCTGACCGATCGAGGGCGAGCGCGACGACATCTGCGCGATCGGCCAGACGCTGGCGGCGCACGACCTGTGCACCGGCCTGCGGCCCTACCTGCGCACCCACTACGTGCAGGCCGGACGTCGGCCACTACGGCGTCTTCAGCGGCCGGCGCTGGCAGCAGCCACATCTACCCGGTGGTCCGCAACGTCATCCAGGTCTCGCAGTAGCAGGGCGCGACGCGAGTGCGCCCGGCGACGCGGCGGCTCAGTCCGGCGACGCCGGCATGCGCGCCGGCATCGCGCCGCCGGCGAGCGCGGCGGCGCGCCTCGGCCGCCTGCGCGGCGCGGGCTTCTTCCGGTCGCGCACCAGGTAGCTGTAGAGCACCGGCACGACCACCAGCGTCAGCAGCGTCGAGGTGATCACGCCGCCGATGATCGCGCGGCCCATCGGCGCCTGGATCTCGCCGCCTTCGTCGAGCGCCGAGCGCCAGCGGCAGCATGCCGAAGATCATCGCCGCGGTCGTCATGATGATCGGCCGCATCCGCACCAGGCCGGCCTGCAGCAGCGCCTCGGCGACCGTCAGCGCCGGCCTGCGCGGCCGTGGTTGGCGAAGTCGACCAGCAGGATCGCGTTCTTCGTCACCAGGCCCATCAGCATCACCAGGCCGATCATCGAGAACAGGTTGAGCGTCGAGCGCCGTGAACAGCAGCGCCAGCATCACGCCGATCAGCGCCAGCGGCAGCGAGGCCATGATCGCGAGCGGCTGCAGGAAGCTGCCGAACTGCGACGGCCAGCACGATGTAGATGAAGATCACCGCCAGCGCCGAGCGCGCACCAGCACGCCGGCGAACGCCTCCTGCTGGTCGCTGCGTCTGGCCGCCGACGTCGAAGCGGTAGCCCGGCGGCAGCTGCGTCGCCTTGACGATCTTCTGCACGTCGGCGCCGACGTCGCCGCTCGGCCGGCCTTCGCGTGCCGGCGTAGATCGCCTGGCGGCGCTGCAGGTCCTGGCGCTGGATGACGTCCGGGTTGACCACCGGCACGATGTCGGCGACGCTCGCCAGCGCGATCGGCGTGCCGTCCTTGGCGTAGGCGACCGGCAGGTCGTCGAGCTGGGCGACGTTCTCGCGCGCGGCCTGCGGCAGGCGCAGCTCGACGTCGACCTGCTCGCCGTCGGGCGAGGTCCAGTAGGTCGCGACGTCGCCGTTGACGTAGGCGCGCAGGCTCGACGGCGAGCTGCGATCGTCGTCAGGCCGAGCTCGCGCACGGCGTCGGGCTTGAGGCGCACCGCGTAGGCCGGCATGCCCGGCTTGCACCGAGGTCGTCAGGTCGGCGATGCCGCGGCACCTTCGGCGACCTTGCTCCTGCAGCTCGCAGCGACCTCGGCCTCGAGCACCGTCGGATCGGGGCCGAGCAGCGCGACGTAGATCGGCCGGTTGCCGAGCGACGACCTCGATGCCGGGGATCGGCTGCGAGCGCCTTGCGGATCGCCTCCTCGACCTCGCTTCTGGCTGCGCTTGCGCTCGCTGCGGCTTGACCAGCTGGATGCGTCAGCACCGCCGAGTTGCGGCAGCCCGCTGCCGGTGTCGCCGATCGGTCGTCGACGACCATCCGGACCTCGGGCATGCTGCGCGACGATCGTCCTCGACCTGGCGCAGCTTGTCGCTGCCGCGCCGCAGGCTCGTGCCGACCGGCATGCGTCACGTTCAGCTGGATGTAGCTGTTGTCGCTCTCCGGGATGAACTCGGTGCCGACCAGCGGCGCCAGCGCGATCGCGCCGACGAAGCTGGCGATGCCGGCGAGCACGACGATCGCGCGCGGCGTGATCGTCGCGAAGCGCCAGCGGCGCGGCGCGTCGTGTCGCGCCTGCCGGCGGCGTCGAACGGCCGGCCGTAGGCCGGGATCGGCGGCACGCAGCACGCGGTAGCGGCGGCCCGAGAAGATCCAGTGGATCAGCCGCTCGTAGACGCCGTGCAGCAGCGTCGAGCACGCGGTCGGTGGCGCGCATCAGGTGGCCGAGCACCGGCAGCTCTGCGCAGCCGGTTGCGTCGGCGGGTCCTGCCAGATCGCTCGACAGCATCGGGTCGAGCGTGAAGCTGACGAACAGCGACACCAGCACCGCCACCGCGACCGTGATGCCGAACGGGTAGAAGAACTTGCCGACGATGCCGCCCATGAAGCGCGACCGGCACGAACACCGCGCACGATCGCGAAGGTGGTCGCCATCACCGCCAGGCCGATCTCGTCGGTGCCGTCGCGCGCCGCCGCGTGGTGGTCCTTGCCCATGCTGCGACGTGGCGCACGATGTTCTCGCGCACGACGATCGCGTCGTCGATCAGCAGGCCGATGCACAGCGACAGCGCCATCATCGTCATGAAGTTCAGCGTGAAGCCGAACGCGTAGACGGCGATGAACGCCGAGATCACCGCGATCGGCAGCGTCAGGCCGGTGATGACCGTGCGTGCGCCAGCGAGTGCAGGAACAGGAACACGATCGCGACCGTCAGCAGCGCGCCTTCGATCAGCGTGTGCTTGCACGCCGTCGAGCGACGCGCTTGACCCAGTCGCTGTCGGCGTAGACCAGGCGCAGCTCGACGCCGGGCGGCAGCGTCTTGCGCAGCTCCTCGGCATCGCCGCCTTGATCGCCTCGCCGGTCTCGACGATGTTGGCGTCCTGCTGCTTGAAGACCTGGAACGAGATCGACGGCACGCCGTCGATGCGCGCGAGATCGAGTCGGGCTCGCGCTCGCGCTCGACCAGCGTGCCGAGGTCGGCGAGGCGGATCACCGTGCCGTTGCGCGCTGCGCGACGACGACGTCGGCGAACGCCTTGCGCGTCGCTGCACCTTGCCCTCGACGCGCACGATCGCGTCCTCCTTGCGTGCCGCTGAGCAGGCCCACCGGCATGTCGGCGTTGGCCGCGCTGCAGCGCCGGTCGACGACGTCGGCCGGCGTCAGCTGGTAGGCGCGCAGGCGCTGCGGGTCGAGGTCGATGCGCACCTGCGCGCACCGTCAGGCCGCCGACGTCGACGCGCGCGACGCCGGTCGCGCGCTCGAGGCGCTTGCCACGACCTGGTCGGCGAGCAGCGACAGCTCGCGCGCGCTGCGCGTCCGTGCCGAGCAGCGACGAGGTAGCACCATCGGCTGCGCGTTGTCGCCGTCGAAGCGCGAGACGTAGGGCTGCCTTGGCGTCGCGCGGGAAGTTCGGCTGCACCGACCGCGACCTTGTCGCGCACGTCCTGCACCGCGCGGTTCATGTCGGCGCTGAGCGTGAACTCGACCACCGTCTCGCTGCGGCCCTCGAGGCTGTTCGAGCGGATCATCTTGACGCCGGCGATGCCGTTCAGCGCCAGCTCGATCGGCCGCGTCAGCTCGGTCTCGGTCGCCTCGGGCGAGGCGCCCGGATAGGCGACGTCGACGAAGACGATCGGCGGCGTGATGTCGGGCAGCCGCTCGACGCGCAGCTGGCTGTACGAGAACAGGCCCGAGCACGCACAGCGCCGCCATCACCATGGTCGCGAAGACCGGGTTGTTGATCGAGACGCGGGTGAACCACATGGCGAGCGCTCGCCGCTGCGAGCGCAGCTGCCGGCGTCGACGCGACGCCGAGCGCGCGACGGCGCCGACGCCGCCGCCGAGGCGCGACGGCGCGCGCGCGCGCTGCGCGACGACCTTGGCCGGCGCGCCTTCCTTCGAGGTTGTCGAAGCGCGCGGCGAGGATCTGCGCGTCGGCGCCAGGCCCTTGATCACCTCGACCCGGCCGGCGGCGACGTCGCGCCGGCCGGTGATGACGATGCGGCGCACCAGCGCGCCGTTCTCGATCGCCCAGACGAAGTCCTGGCCCGACGCCTGGCCGACCGCGCCGCGTCGGCACGGTCAGCCGCTGCGGCGTCGGGTCGGCGAGCTCGACGCGCGCCTGCGCGTACTGGCCGGCGCGGAAGCGCTCGCCCTTGGTTGTCGAGCGCGACGACGACGCCGATCGCCGCGCGTGCCGGCCTCGGCGGCCGGCGCGATGCGGTCGATGCGTGCCCGGCGACCGACTCGCCGCTGCCCCTCGATCGCGGACCTGCACCGCCTGGCCCGGCGCGAGCAGCGACACCTCGTGCGTGCCGACCGATGCCGGCGAGCTCGAGCGTCGCCAGGTCGACGATCGGTGACGACCTGCTGCTCGGCGCTCACCTTCTCGCCCGGGCACGACGTGGCGCTTGCCGACGATGCCCGACGATCGGCGCCACGAGCGCTCGCCTCGCGCGATGCCGACGCGCGACGACTGCGAGCTGCGCCTGCGCCGACTTGAGCTGCGCGCGCGCCGCGTCGAGCCGTGGCCTGCGACGCCTGCAGCGCGGTCGAGCGAGATGAAGTTCTGCGCCGCCAGGCCGACGTTGGCGGTGTGCTGGCGCTCGGCCTCGACGCAGCGTCGCCTGCGCCGATTCGACCATGCGCGGCAGCGGTCGGCGACGCGCGTCTGCAGGTCGGCGAGGTCGATCGCCGCCGATCGGCTGGCCGGCCTTGACGCGGCTGCCCTCGGCGACCGCCAGCGACGAGCAGGGTGCCGGCGCGCCTTGGCACGCATGATCGCTGTGCGCGGCGCGACCAGCGGGCCTGGAGAACTCGATCGTCACCGGCAGCCGCGCGAGCACCGGGCGCGGCGCACCTCCGACGTGACGAACTCGAGCGACCGCTGCTTGTCCTTGCCCTTGCTCGCCGCCGAGATTCCGGCTTTCGACAGCGCGGCCAGCGCCAGTCCGGTGCACGATCAGCGCGCCGACGACCCCCAGCCAGATCCGGCGCCCCGCCTTGTGAGCGGAGGCGCGTCCTGGATCGAAATTTGTCATGTGGCGTAGGCGTGGGGAAGGACGCCGCATCCGCGTCCGTGTCTTGCGACCAGTCTGCCAATTGACGGGTCGGCGCGGCAGCCGTGCCGGACGGGACGCCAGGAGCCGCCTCCGCGTCAGCTCTCGCCGGCCACCTCGGCTCGAGCTGCAGCGCGCCAGCAGCACCAGGCGGCAGCGAGGGCGATGACGCTTGCGGCCCAGAACACCGAGGCGAAGCCCGCCGCCTGGCTGAGCGCGCCCGCCGGCGCACGCCGCCGAGCACCCCGGATGCGCCGTAGCCGAGCACCGCATGAGAGCGTCGCCTGGCCGCGGCCGCGCAAGCGCCCCGAGGAGGCGCGCGTGATGACCGCGATGCACGCCGAGTGCTGGGCGTGGCGTTGGTCAGCGCGCCGATGCATGCGCTCGGCGGCTACGAGGACCGGGACCGATGCGCCGAACGCGGCGGTCAGCGGCGCGAACCGGAGAGCGCGGACGCGAAAGCGCCGCGAAGGCGAGGCCAGCGGTGCACTCAATTCAGCGATGCAGCCAGCGCCCTGGAACCAGAACCGAGGCAGCCTCGGTCGCCACGCCGAGTGCCCAGAGCACGCCGATCTCAGCCCTCGGCGAAAAGCCGAGCGACGCGAGGTACAGCGAGTAGAACGCGTGAAGGCTGGTGTGCGCGTAGAACGGTCAGGAAGACGCCCGCGAAGAACCAGGCGACGACTGGGCTGGCGCAACCGCACCGCCAGCGCCGCCGCACCGGGAGCGAGATCGCGGCGACCGCGCTCGCTCGCGCAACGGGCAGCCGCCATGCGGCGAGCAGCAGCAATGCGAGCAGCGCTGCGGTGAGCAGCGCGGGAATCGCGCTGACACCGGTCGCCTGCAGGCGAAGCCGTCGCGGTGACGGCGCGACGATGAAGCCG
>ERZ1370068.1655-contig-11569_pt1 | contig 93999 bp, 105 predicted proteins | sample MGYA00561227_ERZ1370068 | MGnify/ENA primary metagenome ERZ1370068 (study PRJEB38410, sample SAMEA6850437) | metagenome | study: Metagenomic assessment of the ecological functions of the soil: analysis of the soil microbiota associated with the... | reverse complement strand
ACAACCATCAGGCAGTGTATCGATTACGAAGATGCCAGACGGGGTGATCAACGGTGACATCCCGGTGACCAGTCCCGGATGGCCACGACTCGGAGGCGAGGGAGTCAGCGTCCCCCACACACCTCGCCGGGCGGCTCAAGCCGCGACCGCGACAGGATCGGGCCGGGACGAGCACGGTCCTGCGACCCCGACGATCTCCGTCGCCGGATCCCCGCACGCTCGGCGTGCTCGCGGATCTTCTCGGGGCTCGAGGCCCAGAGAAGGGTGCCGAGCGTCCCGCCGGCCTCCTTTGACGACAGAGCGAGATCCAGTGGATGTCCGCCGGCATCTCCTCGTCGCCCACCTGCTTCGATAGTGCCGCCGCAGCCTGAGCCCTCAGGCGTCCCCCAGCCGCTGGGCCTGCGAATCACGTACAGGTTTATAGCGTGAGCCTCCTTGATTAGTTAGTACGATCGCTCGTGCGTGGCGTATACGAACGGTCGTGCTATCTTGTCAAGGAATTGGTTGAGGCTCCCCGCAAGCGCCGCACTGACGGCGAAGCAAGCCGCAAGGCGATCCTGCAAGAGGCGCGGCTCGCCACGGTCGAGGCATCAACGGGCTCCTCGATCGGCCGGCTCGCCGACAGCGGTCGGGATGAGCAAGAGCGGCCTCTTCGCCCACTTCGGCTCGAAGGAGGAGCTGCAGCTGGCGACGATCGAGACCGCGCACGCGCTCTTCCACGAGCCCTCGTGATCGAGCCCGCGCTCGTGGCGACGACGGCGCTCTCCGGGCGCCTGCGGCAGCTGGATCGAGCTGTTCCTGCGGCGCGTGGAGAACAAGGTCTACCCGGGCGGTTCCCTTCCGCACAGGCCGGTAGGCGCAGAGCTTCCCGGCGCGCAGACCGATCTCCGGTCCGCGACGAGGCGGTCAGCTCTGTCCGGAACGGAGTGGATGCGGCTCGTCGTCGACACGATCTCAGGAGGCGCAGGCCGAAGGGAAAGCATCGCTGCGGCGGAAGACGCCGCTGCAGCCTCGCGTTCGACCTCACCGGCTATCTGCTCCTCGGCAACACGGCAGTTCGTCGCCACACCCAGGACAATGCGGCAGCGCGATACCGACCGCGCGCACGCCACGCGGGGAGCACCGGCTCGCAGGAGTCGTGACGCGCTGAGCACCGCCCTCGCTTGAGGTTCGTGGGCCCAGGTGCTTAGCTGGGCCGATGGTGGTTCTGAGCCATCGCGGGCGCGGATCGTCGGCTTCGCGATCGGGATCCTTCGTCGAGGTGATCTTCGCGAACAACCAGAGCTGGCCGGACGTCGTTCCGTTCGCCCCGGCGGTTGCAGTCGGCGCGCTCGCCGGAAGTCAGGCTGTCCGTCGGATCAGTGGTAGAGCGCCGAGGCCGGAATTGAGGTGACTGCGCGGGTGACAATGCCGTAAGCGCGTGCTCATCGTGATTGCAGTGATCCTGCTCGTGATCGCCGCTCATCAGGTCTTGAGCCTGGCGCTCACGGGCTATACCAATGAACGGTAGCCTCAGCATGGTCTGACCCTTCCGCTGCAATGGTCGTCACTCAGATGAGAACTTCACCTACCAGCTTGATGCGATCCGCATCGCGGCGAGATCAGTTCTGTTCCATGCTCGCGGTCAAATTGGGGGAATCGATCACTCCGATCCGAACTCCAAGCAACTCGGGGTGACAAAGCGCGATCGGCGTTCCCGGCGATACGGTCATCGGTCGAAGCGCGGCGCGTGTTCGTGGACGGTAAGACAGCCGACGACATCCCGACCGAGCCGTTCCCGTCCGTTCGACTCGGGAAGGGACAGTACTTCGTGCTCGGCGACAACCGGAGCGCCTCAGAGGACAGTCGCATCTTCGGCCCGACCGCGGAAGGCGATCTATGGCCGCGTCACCGTGCTCGTGTTCTGGCCGCTTGGTCGCTCGGTGCGTACCGGGTTACAACAAGCACCAAACCACCTGCTCCTGTCGCGCCCAGTGATACGTGACCCGATCCCTTGGCGCAACTTACGCTGGCGCACGAGTCTGCTTGGCTTCCGAGTTCGGCCAGCAGTCGCTTGCCGAACGCGAGCGCGATCGACGCGTGAACGCTGAGCCTGTACGGTAGCGCCACCCGCGACTCGGACGGGGCCGTCGCGGCCTGAATGTCGGACGCATCGGTGGGGAGTTCGACGATCACTCCCCACGCATCCGCCGCTTAGAGTATCCGCGCGTGATCTTCCGGAGCTCTCGGGTGCCGCCTGACTTCGTTTCCAGGTGCCGCTTACTGGCTCGAGCCGCCGCAGTTCGTGCTGGAGCCGCTCGGCCCGCAGCACAACGACGCCGACTACGAAGCCTGGTCGTCCTCGACGTTGAGCACATAACACGGCACGCCCGGCTGGGAGAAAGCGTCACGTGGCCTCGTTCGATGACCCTGGACGAGAACTGCGCGCGATCTCGAGCGGCACGCCGCGGACTTCGAGAGCCGGAAGGGTCTTCACGTATACGCGTGCTCACTCCGGCGGCGGACGTGCATCGGCTGCGCGTCTACACTCATCCTGCTCCAACTCGAGGGTGTCGACGCGCAGGTGCTTTCCTGGATCCGCGCGAGCGAAGCGGGAGCTCGATGCGCCCCCGTGGAGAGCTGTGAGCGGCTGGGTCGAGTCGGACTGGCCTTCGAACAGGTCGAGTACGCGACCCGTGACTGGAGCAGCGCGAGTGTCTGGACAGCTTCGCGCACGCGTGCCGCTGCTGTTCGGGCCGTCGCCGGTGCATCGGCTCGAGCGGCTGAGCGAGCACCTCGGCGGCGAGGTCGAGATCTGGGCGAAGCGCGAGGACTGCAACTCCGGGCCTCGCGTACGGCGGCAACAAGGTGCGCAAGCTCGAGTACCTCGTCGCCGACGCGCTCGCGCAGGGCTGCGACACGCTCGTCTCGATCGGCGGCGTGCAGTCGAACCACACGCGCCAGGTCGCCGCGGTCGCCGCGCAGCTCGGCCTCGGCTGCGTGCTCGTGCAGGAGCACTGGGTCGAGTGGCCGGACGCCGTCTACGACAAGGTCGGCAACATCCTGCTCTCGCGGATCATGGGCGCCGACGTGCGGCTCGATCGCGGCCGGGTTCGACATCGGCATCCGGCCAGAGCTGGGAGGAGGCGCTCGGCGTCGGTCGAGGAGCGCGGCGGCAAGCCCTACGCGATCCCGGCCGGCGCCTCCGACCATCCGCTCGGCGGGCTCGGGTTCGCGCGCTGGGCCGAGGAGGTGGCCGAGCAGGGAGCGCGAGCTCGGCGTCTTCTTCGACACGATCGTCGTCTGCTCGGTGACCGGCTCGACGCAGGCGGGCATGATCGCCGGCTTCGCGCTGCAGGAGACGCGACGCGCAAGGTGCTCGGGATCGACGGCTCCGCGACGGTCGCAGCAGACGTGGGATCAGATCGCCCGCATCGCGCGGCAGCACCGCCGAGGCGATCGGCCTCGGCCGCGAGCTCGACGACGACGAGATCGTCCTGCTCGACGAGTGGCACGCCGGCACGTACGGGATCCCGGACGCGAAGACGATCGAAGCGATCCGGCTCTGCGCGCGCCTCGAGGGCATGCTCACCGACCCGGTCGTACGAGGGCAAGTCGATGGCGGCGCTGATCGACCTCGTCCGCGTCGGGCGCATCGCGCCCGGATCGCGGGTGCTCTACGCGCACCTCGGCGGCCAGCCGGCGCTGAACGCGTACTCGGCAGTCTTCTGACGTCTAGGGCGCGTCGGCGCCGGTGGCCGGAAACCGCGCGTCATGCAAGATCACCACCGACCGGGACGTCGTCCGCGAAGGCGGCGTCTTAACTGCCAGGAGCGGCCAGCGGTTGATGCTCAAGAAGGATCGACCTGATGCCGATTCTTCTACTGTGGGGTCGAGGATCGGTAACCTCACCGCCGAAGTAGCCGGGGTCATGCGAGCGTTTGCACGTTCATTTCTCACACTTGTCGCACTCGTTGCGGGCGCCGCCGCCACGCGCAGGTCCACCTGGCGAGGCTTCAACGACAACAGCTCTGCCCTGTCCGGCCAGCGAGCCCGCTCCTCGTTTGTCCGACGATGAACGTCGGCCGGTCCGTCCACCTGCAGTTGCTCGCCCACGACGGCTGCAACGCCTACCGCTGGGAGATCACGAACGGCGGTAGCGCCTCCGGGCTTGTCGATGTCCTCGAGGCGGCCTCGCTGTCACCGGCACGGCGACCGCCGCTGCGACGACGCAGCCGTGGGTGACTGTCCACGACCTCACCGCGGCCGAAAGGCGGCCCGTCCTGGTGCGGAGGTGACCAAACAACCACTCGGAGCGGCGGTTCGTGTTCACCGTTGTCGGCGGAGGAGGCGCCGGTGCAGGAGAAAGCCGCCACCGCGCGCCCGGCACGCCACAGCGCAGCCACGCTGCAGATCACGACCGCGAGGCGCTCCGGAAGGCGACTGCGGGCGCTCCGTACACGGCCGTACGCTCGGCGCCACAGGCGGCGGAAGTCTCACGTGGGCGGTGAGCGCCGGTTCGGCACCCGTCCGGCCTCACGCTCGGCGCGAACGGCGTGGTCCCCGGGACACCTGCTGCCGCCGGCAGCTTCAGCTTCACCGCACGGGTCGGGTGCCGGAGACGGCCGCTCGGCAGCAAAACAATTCTGACCTGCTCGTCGCGGAAAGGCTGACGGCGAACGCACCTGCCGATCAGCCGTGGGAGGTCGGACGACCGTTGCAGATCTCGATCAACGCAAGGCGCGGCACGCCCGGCTACAGCTGGAAGCTCGGCGGCGCGCGCTTCCCCTCAAGACGGAATGCATCGGCGGCGACAAGGACAACGGCTCGACCAGCTTCCTCCAAGGCGCGTCCCGGCCGAGGCCGGCCGGCGTTTCCTGATCGTGCTCACCGTGACCGACGCGGCCGGCGCGAGCTGCAGGTCACCGTCACGCCGACCGCCGCGCCGAAACCCAGACTGCGGACGTTCGCCGTCGGCCGAGGCCCGAGTGGGCAGGCGCTACCTCGCTGGCGTTCGCCTCGCGCGGCGGAGTCGGCGGGGAAACCACGTGGACTCTTGCGACGGGCTCGCTTCCGCGTCCGGCATGAAGCCCAACGGCACGATCCGGTGTCGTGTCTGGGGAAGGCTCGCCGGCGCGGTCGCTTCCGCTTCACCGTGCTCGCCACTGATTCATCTTGGCGCGAAGGCGGCAGCGGCGTACGCCCTCACGGGTCACGCGCTAGCCGCCCGGACACCTCGAGGCGGCACGACCCGCGTTGCCGCAACCTGTGAAGCCTTGCTAGCAGGAGAGAGACGGTCGCGCAGACGACCCAGGCCTGCACGGCCCAGTTGCCGGCGTTTCCGCCACTCGACTCGCGTGACCGGCCGCGATCCAACCCGTGCCGGCATCGGACGGTCGGCTGTCGAGAGGAAAGTGTTCGTGGTCGTGCCGGTCAACGTGCCGCCGCCCCCGATCGCGCGCTTACCGGATGGGCAATCCACCTGGAAGCTTTTCGAGGTGCTGTTGGAGGCCCGGTCGACGAAATCTCGCTGCACCCCGCTCGTTCCCGGCGGTCCCTGCGGCCGCAGCCGCGCCCGCATGTCCCTGCGGTCCCGTCGGGATCTGCCCGGATCGCGAAGTCGGCCGCGCGCAGCGATCGGTTTTGCACCTTGGCCGAGTTGACGGCGTTCGCCTTCAGCTGAGCCGGGCCGACGCTGTTACGCGGCAGCGCAGTCGAGACCGCGTAGGCGCCTCCGCTCAGCGCGACCGCAGGCGGACACGCATACGACCAGTCGCTGGTGACGCGTGCGCCGAGACGCACTGCACGGACGAGTCTTCACGAGCAGCCGGTGTTAGTCCCGCAGTCCCGACACGTGTAACAGCGACCCGGTCCGCACCATCCGCCCGCCGCACTTCGCGCACTCCTGCGCGTCCTCGAACGCGTTGAAGAGCGCGGTCTGCCCGGGCGGCGCCATCTCTGCCGGCGCCTTGATCGACTGAGCCGCGTCCCCGCCGTTGCGATAGCCCTCCGCCAGGCGGGCTCGCACCTCGGCCGACAGGATTCCGATCTCCTCCTGCTGGTCGACGGTCAGGAACTTCTTGCCCATCCACCTGAAGACGTAGTCGACGATCGACTTCGCGACGCGGATGTCGGCGTCGTTCGTCATCCCGCTCGGCTCGAAGCGCATGTGCGCGAACTTCGAGACGTAGACCTCGAGCGGCACGCCGTACTGCAGGCCCAGCGACACCGAGATCATGAACGAGTTCATCAGGCCGGCGAGGGTCGTGCCCTCCTTGGCGATGTCGACGAAGATGTCGCCGGGCGTCCCGTCCTCGTACAGGCCGACGTGGATGTAGCCCTCGTAGTCGCCGACGCGGAACTTGCGGCCGACCTCGACGCGGTCGTCCGGCAGGCGCGCCGCGCGCTGCGGCAGCGGCGGAGCTGCGGTCGCGGCGTCGAGCAGCGTCGCCGCGCCGCCGTCCTTCTTGCCCGACAGCGGCTGCGCGACCTTGCAGTTGTCGCGGTAGATCGCGATCGCCTTCACGCCGAGCTTCCACGAGTCGACGAAGCAGCTGCGCGACCTCGTCGACCGTCGCCGTCTCGGGCAGGTTCACCGTCTTCGAGATCGCGCCGGAGATGAACGGCTGGACCGCGCCCATCATCTTCACGTGGCCCGTGTAGTGGATCGCCCGGTCGCCGACCGCGCAGTCGAACGACCGGGTAGTGCTCGGCCTTCACGTACGGCGCGCCGACGACGGTGTTGCGCTCGTCGACGAACGCGACGATCTCCTCGACCTCGCGCCGGCGCGTAGCCGAGCTTCTCGAGCGCCATCTGCACCGACTTGTTCACGATCGTGATCTCGCCGCCGCCGACGAGCTTCTTCGACTTCACCAGCGAGAAGTCGGGCTCGACGCCCGGTCGTGTCGCAATCCATCATGAAGCTGATCGTCCCGGTCGGCGCGAGCACGGTCGCCTGCGCGTTGCGGTAGCCGTGCACCTCGCCGAGGTTGAGCGACGTCGTCCCAGGCCTGGCGGCACGCGGCGAGCAGGTCGGCCGGAATCGACGTCGGAGTCCTCGATGTTCCCGACCGCGGCGCGGTGCTGCGCCATGACGCCGATCATCGCCGCCGCGTTCGGCTGGTAGCCGGCGAACGGCGCCCATGCGGCCCGCGATCTCCGCCGACTTGCGATACGCGCGGCCGGTCATCAGCGCCGGTGATCGCGGCTGCGTACGCGCGACCCTCGTCGGAGTCGTACGGGAGCCCGCGCGCCATCAGCAGCGCGCCGAGGTTCGCGTAGCCGAGCCCGAGCTGGCGGTAGGCCTTCGCGTTCTGCTCGATCTCGGGCGTCGGGTACGACGAGTAGCCGACCAGCGATCTCCTGCGCGAGGAACATGACGTCGACCGCGTGCTCGAAGGCCTCGACGTCGAGCTCGCCGTCCTCGCGGCGGAACTTCATCAGGTTCAGCGAGGCGAGGTTGCAGGCGCTGTCGTCGATCGACATGTACTCCGAGCACGGGTTCGACGCGTTGATGCGGCCCGTGTTCGGCAGCGTGTGCCAGTTGTTGATCGTCGTGTCGTACTGGACGCCCGGGTCGGCGCACTGCCAGGCCGCCTCGGCGATCTGCCTGCAGGAGCTCTGCGCGCCTTGACCGTCGTCGACGACCGCGCCGTCGGTGCGCGCGGTCAGGTTCCAGTCGCGCGTCGGCCTCGACGGCCTCCATGAACGCGTCGGTGACGCGCACCGAGTTGTTGGCGTTCTGGTACTGGATCGACGCCCAGTCGGGCGAGTCGAGCGACATGTCGTAGCCGGCCTGCCTCGAGGACGCGCGCCTTCTCCTCCTCGTGCGCCTTGCACCAGATGAACTCCTCGATGTCCGGGATGGTCGACGTCGAGGACGACCATCTTCGCCGCGCGCCGCGTCTTGCCGCCGGACTTGATCGTGCCGGCGGACGCGTCGGCGCCGCGCATGAAGGAGACCGGCCCGGAGGCGTAGCCGCCCTTCGAGAGCTGCTCCTTCGAGGAGCGGAGCTTCGAGAGGTTGACGCCCGAGCCGGAGCCGCCGCGGAAGATGACGCCCTCGCGCCGGATCCAGTCGAGGATCGAGTCCATCGAGTCGTCGATCGAGAGGATGAAGCAGGCCGAGCACTGCGGCTTCTCCTCGAAGCCGACGTTGAACCAGACCGGCGAGTTGAAGGCGGCGTAGCTGGTTGACGAGGATCGCCTTCAGCTCGGCCTCGAAGGTCTCGGCCTCCTCCTCGGTCGGCGAAGTAGCCGCCGTCGCGGCCCCAGCCGCCGATCGTGTCGACGACGCGGCCGATCATCTGCTTGACGCTCCGCTCGCGCTCGGGCGAGGTCATGCGGCCGCGGAAGTACTTCTGCGCGACGATGTTTGTCGCTGTTTGCGACCAGAACTTCGGGAACTCGACGTCCTTCTGGTCGAAGACCGGCTTGTCCTTGCCGGGGATGAAGGCGTCGCGGATCTCCCACTCGATCTCGTCGAACGGGTCGCGGCCCGGGATCGTGAAGTAGCGGCGCACGGCCAGGCTCGCCGTTTCGTCGACGACGGTGTTCTCCGCCAGCGGGTGTCTGCGGGTGCCTGAGTCTCTATGTCCTTGGCGGTCGCCATCCTGTCCCTCCCGAGCCTAGTCCTACGGATATCGGAGTCTCGATCGGTGTGGTGGTGCGTCTTCTAGGAGGCGCCGCCGATCGGGATCTGGACCATAGAAACCGGCCCCGGACGTAACCCCAAGTGTAGCCGCGAGGCCCCTTTCCAAGCCGGGTTCGGCCTTTCGGACGTGCCAGGACAGTCCCTCGGACGGAGTGATTCGCCGCAAGTTGCGGCAACTCCGTCGGTCTCCTCCGCTAACGCGAATGCGGCCCAGATCAGATGACCGGTTGGCTCCCGCCGCTGGCTGGCGGTCGCCTTGGCTGGCCTGTAGCGCGCGGAAGCGCCCGCGCCGACGTGTGCGTGGTGATAACACCGGTCCTCGACATCGGCTGCCGCGACGGACAGGGTGCGCCCGCTGGAGGGGAACCGACGGCGAGCTCGGAGCCGGCGGGCGCACCCCACGAACCCGAGCCGGTGACCAGGAACTCGACCGTCGGTGCGCTACGACCCGCGCCGCGTCGCAGTGACCTTCAAGCCCGGGTGACGCCGGGCGCCGGATCCGCGTCCGGTGATCTCCGATGCCGGCGGGACGCTCGAGACGGCGATCCCGCAGATCAGCGCCTACCTCGTCGGTCGTCGAGCCGGAGCACCGGGCCGAGGTGCTGGCCTCGCTGCAGTCGTCCTCCGGCGGTCGCGAGCGCGGCGAAGGAGCCGATCGCCGAGGCCGTTCGACACTGAGCCCCGACGACACGGACTGGCCGCAGCAGGACGGCCTGCGCGTCGCGGGCTTCCCGAAGGCCTGGGACGTGACGCAGGGCTCGAGCAAGGTCGTCGTCGCCGTCGTCGACACGGGCGTCGACGCAAACCATCCGGATCTGCGCGGCGCGCTCGTGCCCGGCTGGGACTTCGTCGGCAACGACGCCGATCCGTCGGACGACCACGGGCACGGCACCGCAGTCGGCGGGCGTGATCGGCGCGCGCTCGAACAACCACGTCGGGCGGTGCCGGGATCTGCTGGCGCTGCCTCCGTCATGCCGATCAAGGTGCTCGACTCGAAAGGGAGCGGCGACGACACGCTGATCGCCGCCGGAATCGTGTGGGCGACCGACCACGGCGCGCGGGTGATCAACCTCAGCCTCGGCGGTCCCGGGTCGAGCGTCGAGCTCGACCGAACGCCCTGGCGTACGCAAACGCAAGGGCGTGATCGTCGTCGCCGCGGCCGGCAACGCGGGCGTCACGACGCAGTTCTTCCCGGCTGCCGATCCGCGCGCGGTCAGCGTCGCGGCGACCACGGTCGGCCGATCAGCGCTTACTCGTGGTCGAACTTCGGCTCGTGGGTGCGGCTCGCCGCGCCCGGTTGCAACGTCGCGCCGATCCTCGGCGGCGGCTACGGCACCTTCTGCGGCACCTCGTCGGCGACGCGCCGGTCGTCGCGGGTCTCGTCGCGCTCGAGCTGAGCGCGCAGCCGGCCGCGACCGCGCGCGAGGCGGAGGATGCGCTGGCGCGCGCGCGCCTTCCCGCTTCCCGCGTTCGTGCAGTACGGCCGGCATCGACGCGGGAAGACGCTCGCGCTGCTGTCGGTCCGGCCGCGACGAGCGTCCGTCGTTCCGAAGCACGATCGGCCGCAAGGTTCGCGCGCGCACCTAGCAGCCTCGAGGCCGGGGCCGTTCACCGCGGTGCTGCGCTTCACGGGTGGCAAGCGGCTTGATCCTTGCCACTCCGTTCGGACAGGTTGCCGGGCTGCAGTCCGCTTCAGCTGAATGGAACGTCGACGCCGGGACCGTTCGCGCTGCGGGTCAGCGGGACTGGGCGAAGACGTCGTTCGTCCTCACCGTGACCTACGTGGCGTAGTCGCATGGCATCCCTCGATCGAGTGATTCCGCGCAAGTGCTGCGAGGGAGGCGGTCAACTCGAATCGATGGCTACGAAAGAAGGAGCCATGAGATCAAGCCAAGTGGTTCCTCGTGATCGCCGCGGTCGTGGCGCTCACGCTCGGCACAGCGCAAACTGCGCTGGCCGACAACAACGCGACAGGCTCGGTCGGCGCAGTGCAGACCGGGCCGGTCGGAGTCACACCGACTGCCGGTGCGAGTCAGGCGGGCGCGACTGCCGCCGCGTCCGTGCCCGGTTCGCAGTCGGTGGCTCAGGCAACAACACCGCAACGAACTCGGTGGGCGCTGTGCAGGCCGGTGGTGGCAACACCTCGAACAACTCCACCGGCACCGCGCAGGTCAGCTCCGCGAGTGCGTCGCCGTCGGCGTCCGCCGGCGCCTCGGGCAACAACGCGAGCGCAAGCGTCTCCGCGTGACGGTCGGCGGTAACGGCAGCAACACCGCGTCGAGCTCGACCGGTGCCGCTCAGATCGGCGGCGGCAACTCCTCCGCCGGTTCGACCGGTGTGTTCCAGTCGGGTGGAGCGAGCGGCAGGACCTTGCCGTCGGGGCAGGCGGTCACGACCACATCGGCGCCGGTGACGCTCGGCGGCGATGGAACGAACACCGCAACCGACTCGATCGGCGCGGCGCAGCTTGGCGGTGGAAACAACGCGGCCGGTTCGATGGGAACCGCTCAGTCCGGCCCGTTCGCGACGTTCCTGTCGGTCGATTCGGCAGCGCTCGAGTCGGACTCCGCTTCCGGCACTCGGCGGTCGACTCACCGTCCGTCGACCGCAGTCGGACTGCCGCCGCCCGGCAGCGCGCGCCGACTGAGGGCGCACCGCGCCGGACTCGCAACACGTTCGGCGTCACGAAGCCGCCGACCGGTGAGCTGCGGACGATCGGGCCAGCTCCCGTTCACGGGGCTCGGCCTGCTGCTGGTCGTCTTGCTCGGGCTTGCCCTGCTCGCCACGGGTCTCACGACCCGCGCGCGCACGCGCCTCGGCAGCGTCTAGAAGGAGGGCCTGCGGGCGGCGGATCGGCCGCCGCCCGCCGGGCCTGCATCCGGCGAGCGACAGAGCTCACTCCGGCGGCCGCCATCAGCGCGAAGTGCGAGGCCGCCGAGGACGAGCAGCGGGATCGGAATCAGAGTCTGCCGTGCTCGGTCCGAGCGTTCTGCGCGAGCCAGTGGAACACGCCGCCGCGCTCGCGCCGGGTCGCCGACCGCCACCGCCGCCGCCGCCGCCGCTGCCGCCAGCCCCTGGAACCGGCGTGTCGCTTGTCGACATGGCCGTCGTGCTGTCGGATGGTCGTTCTGGAGTGCGCGGTTGAGATCGTCGCGCAGCGTTCCGTAGACCAGCTGATCCTCGGGGATCTGACTTCAGCGCTTCGCGGTAGCAGTGCACCGGGTACGTCTTGTCGACGCGCCCGTCGACGTAGCCAGTCGTGCATCGAGCGCCTTCGAGCAGATGCTCAGCGAGCGCGCCTGCGCCGGCTGCGCTGCCGTCCCGAGCGCGGCGCCGATGGCGAGGGCTGCTGCGACGAGGATGAGGGGCTTCGAAAATCTGGGCATGCGTGGGCCGGGCTGCGGCTTAACGCGAAGACTCTAACGACGATCTTGCCCACCCTGCCGGATGGGAGTGAGCGTGTCGATGAGTCACTTGTAAGCGCTTTGTAAGCGGGTCGGATCTGGCTCATTTCCGTGCTGTTCGAACGATCGGCAGGCTTTCCTGGATGCGGCCTGCGGCTCTGTTAGCTTCGCGCGCGATGCGCTGGCCCGTCGCCTTGGGAGCCGCGGCCGCCGGGCTGCGCCTTCGCGGCGCTCTTTTTCAGCGGCGGCTCGAGCCAGTCACGGCTCTTCTGGATCGGGGCGCCGGCGGTGCGTCGTGGCGGCGGTCGGGTGGGCCTGGCGGCGCCAGCGGCTGCCGCTCTGGGGCGACGGTGTTCTTCTGCCTGCTTGCCGCGTTCGTCGTCTGGCAGGGCGTCTCGATCGCCTGGTCGATCCAGCCGAGCCGCTCGTGGGACTACACGAACCGCGGGCTCGTGTACTTCGCGTTCGCCGCGGTCGGGGCGCTCGTCGGCGGCGTGCCGCTGCGGCGGCTTCGCGGCGGTTGCGTGCGTGTTGCTCGGCGCGTTGTTCGCGTGGGCGCTGGCGGCGAAGGTGATTCCGGGGCTCTATCCGGACTACGAGCGGCTGGCTCGGTTGCGCTATCCGCTCGGCTTACTGGAACGAGCTGGCGTTGCTCGCGGCGGCGTCCGTGCCGCTCGGGTTGTGGGCGGTCGGGCCGCGGCACGACCGGCGGGCGCGGCTCGAGCGGCGCGCTGCTGCTTGTACGCGGCGCTCGTCGTCGCGGTGCTGACGTACTCGCGCGTCGGGATCGTGCTGACGGTCGTCGCTGCGCTCGTGTGGCTCTGGCTCGATCGGCGATCGGCTCGCGGTGCTCGGGCCGCTCGCGGTGGCGTGGATCGTCGGCGCCGTGGTTGCCAGCGGTGGCGTTGCTGCTTCCCGGGGTCAGCTCGGACGGGCAGCTGCACCACGCGCGCCTGCGGGACGGGCTCGTGTTCGGCGCGGTGCTGCGTCGTCGGCGCGATCGTCGTCGGCTTTGCGTCGCGCTTCGTGCTGACGCGCGCCGTCGATCCGCGCGTCGCGCGCGGGGCGGCTCGTCGCGCTCGTCGTCCTGTTGCTCGCGCGCGCTCGCGGCCGCGGTGGTCCGCGCAGGCGGCCCCGGCGATTTCGTCAGTGCGCGCTGGCACGAGTTCTCGAACAAGAGTCAGCGCGCAGGTGCCGGATACGCCGGGCCGGATCGATCAGCACGCAGCTCGAGCAACCGGTGGCGCTGGTGGACGGAGGCGCTGGAACGCGTTCACGGACAAGCCGCTGCAGGGGACCGGCGCGGGGACGTTCGAGCTCATCGACCGCGCTCGAGCGCGACTCGCAGCTCGCGACGACCGAGCCGCACTCGGTGCCGCTGCAGTTCCTCAGCGAGACCGGGATCGTCGGCTTCCTGCTGTACGTCGGCGGTCGATTGCCGCGGCGGTGATCGCGGATGCTGCGGCGCGAGCGGACGCCGCGCGTGGCTGGCGCTTGTCACTGGCAGTGGCGCTCTGCGTCGTGCATTCGTGGGTCGGACATCGACTGGGACTTCATCGCGGTGCTGGGGCCGCTCTTTCTCACCGTTGGGAGCACTCGTGTCCGGTCCTGTCGAGAGGTCTCCGATCACTGGGCGCCGGTGGCTCGTCTCCGGCTGCCGTGGCCGTCTGTGCGGCTCGCAGCGCTTTACTCCGTTGGCGTCGCCGTGGCTCGCGGCGAACCGCGTCTACAGCCGTCGCTCGACGCCGTGACGAGCGGAACATCCCGGACAGGCGCTGAACGAGATGCGCTGTCCGCGCGGGCGTTCAATCCGCTGTCGGTCGACGCGCTCTTCGTCGCAGGCGCTTGGTCGAGCCGGAACGCCGAGGCGCTGACAGCTGTACCGGCAGGCGCGTCGACCTCGAGCCGCACGAATCGCGGAGACCTGGTACGAGCTCGGCGCCTTCGAGCTGATGAGTCATGCAGCCGGCCGCGCGCTGCGTACCGCGACCTGAATCACGCGTACACGCTCGACCACAACATCTTCGGGCCCAGGACCCTGGCCGGGTCGCGCAGCTCGACGCGGCCCGCTGTCAAGATCGACCCGGCTACCTGCCCAATGATCAGCACGAGGTGCGCGCCCAGCAGCTGAGCTGGGTGCATCCCGTCGAGCGGCCGCACGATCCGGATGTGCAGGTCGCGTCCGAGCCGTGCTGCCCTCGGCGACGTAGCCGGGGCGGTACATGATCAGCGTGCGGGGCGTGTCGCCGGCGGCGTTGCCGATCTGGCCGAGGCTGGTAGCCGTGCGCGCTGACCCTGTCGGCTGCGGCGTGCGCGGCACCGGACGCGCCGCCGCCGTTCAGCACCATGACGGTGGTCTCGGCGCGGCCGAGCGCGGGCTTCTTGGCCGGCGCGGGCTGGGCGGTAGTGCGAACGCGGGGCGTGCCGGCGACGGCGGCGGTCTCGCGCAGGTGGCTCGCGAGCGGGTTGCCGAAGAGCGACGAGCGCGATCGCGGCGAGAGCGATCGAGCTCGATCGTCGGCGACGGCGCTGACGGCGATCGTCGCCCGGCGCCAGGGCCGGATCGCGTCGAGATCAGATCGTGCGCGTGCTGCATCGCCCGGAGCGAGTTCGTCTTGCGCGCCCCGCTCCTTCAAGCCCGGTCGTCGGCTGTCCCGTCTCGAAGCGTCACGACCCCGGAGCCGTCGTTCCTCGACATGCCGGCTCGAGCCAGCGACGGGGACTGTCCCCGACATGTCCCGGCGCGACAGGTGGCCCGCCGCACGGCGACTTTGACGGGGTGGGTGTCACGAATATGTGACTTCTTCCACACCCGCCTCGCGCGGGTATCGTCCGCGCGCTGTCAGGCGGCGCATATGTTCGACGGTCGGCAGCGCGCTGCAGGTCCGGAGAAAGCTCTTCGTGTTTCCGGTTTGTGCGGTCTATTCTCGAAGGCCTGAGCCCGACACTGCCGCTCCTGCGCCGGACGCCCGCTCGCTGGTCGAGCCGTTCGACGCATTGAGGCGCACCGCCATTGGACGGCTCGCGCTGTACGGGATGATGGTCGGCCGCCGCCGCGGGCTGTATTACGGAGCCGGCCGCGCGGCTCCAGCTTGCGTACTTGCACGGCACGGTCGCAGCGCTGTGGCCGCCGGTCGGCGTCGGCGTCGCCGCGCTGGTCATTCTCGGCCCCGGGGTCTGGCCCGGAATTGTCATCGGCGATCTGCTACTCGCCGACTTCTCGTCGCCGTGGGGACGATCGTCGGTCAGACGGTCGGGAACACGCTCGAAGTCGTCGTGGCGGCGGTGCTGTTCCGCCGGCTGACACGAAGCGAATCGCGCTCGAGCGGGTCTGGGACGTCCTCACCCTCGTCGCGTGCGCCGCCCTCGGAACGCTGATCAGCGCCGTCTTCGGCGTCGTCTCGCTCAGGCTCGGCGACGTGATCAAGGCGGATGAGTTCGGCAGTGACCTCGCACCTGGTGGCTCGGCGACTTTCCGGCGCGCTCGTCTTCACGCTGCTTATCCTCGTCTGGGCGGCGCGCAGAACGTGGCGGATGCCGCCCATGCAACTCGCCGAGGCCGTGCTTCTCCCCAGCAGTCCTCATCGTGCTGATCGAGGTGCCGTCGCAGCGCGACGTGCCGTACATCGTCTTCACCGTGCTGCATCTGGGCGGCCCTTCGCTTCGGGCCGTTCGGTGCTGCACCACTGCGCTCGCGATCACGTCGTCCTTGACGGTGTGGAACACGCGCACGGCTCAGGGCCATTCGTGCGGGCGTCGATCACGCACAGCGTGCTCGCGAGCCAGCTGTTCGTGACGGTCGCCGCGCTGACGTCGCTCATCCTCGCGGCCGTCACCGCGCGGAGCGAACCGCCTGAGCGAGCGCGGCGCAGCAGGCGCTCACCGACGAGCAGACTGCGTTGCGACGGATCGCCACGCTCGTCGCGGGTGAGGCAGCATCGGACCGCGTCTTTCGAGCAGGTGACGGTCGAGGCGGCCCAGACGCTTGGAGCGTCAGCGGCCAGCCTCGCACGCTTCGAAGAGGACGGCACGGTCACGTTCGTCGGCGGCTGGAGTGACACGGGCCGGCTCGCGTTTCCGGTCGGTTCGCGCGTGCCAGTCGAGGAGACCGGCGTTCTCGCGGAGATCCGAAAGACAGGCCGCGGCCCGAGCGGATCGACGACAGGGCGCGGGCGGCCAGAGATCGTGGAACGGCTGAGCAGCTGGCTACGGCCCGGCAGGCGCTGCGCCGATCAGCTGGCGGCCAGGTCTGGGGCGCCCCCGTGGCGGCGGCACCATCGCGAAGAACCACTTGCACCGGGATCAGAGCTGCCGTTCCGCCGACTTCGGCCGAGCTCGTCGCGCAAGCGTCGGCGAACGCCGATGCATACACGAAGCTTCGCCGCGTCACGCGTGCGCGATCGTCGAGGCAGGTGACACCGAGCGCCGACGTCTGGAGCGAAACCTGCACGACGGCGCGCAGCAACGACTCGTTGCCCTGGCACCTGGGTTGGCTCGCAGACGAGCCTGCGAGACGAGCCCACCGAATCGCGCGGAGGCGCTTCTCGCCGAAGCGAACCGCGGAGCTCGATCACGCGCTCGAAGAGCCCGGAGCTCGGCGCGGGATTCACCCGGCCGTTCTCACCGATCGCAGGTCTCGAGGCCGCGGTCCGCGCACTCGCCGACCTGGGCGCCCGATCCCGGTCGAGCTCGCTCGGCTTCCGGAAGACCGGCTGCCGGACTCCGGTCGAAGCGGCGATCTACTACGCTCGTCGCCGAGGCGATCACGAACGTCGCGAAGTACGCGCAAGCGACATGCGCAAGCGTTGCCGTCGAACGGTCGAACGGGTTTGGCGACCGTGGTCGCGCGACGCGACGGAATCGGAGGCGCGGAGCCTGTCCCCGGCTCGGGGCTCGTCGGTCTCGCGGATCGCGTCGAAGCGCTCTGGCGGTCGGCTGCACATCGAAAGCCCGCCGGACAAGGCACACAGCTCACCGCCGAGATCCCCTTGCCGACGAGGCTGAAGCGATAGACCTCTCCCCTCAAGGGGGATTGGCGGGATGGTTGAGCGAAACGTCACCTGGTGGCAGCTGAGCGCTTCGATGAGGCCGGCGATGCGACACGACGCACGAGGCTGGCGACCGAACGGACCTACCTGGCGTGGTGGCGAACCGGGCTGACGTGCCTCGCCGTCGGCTTCGGCGCCGGACGGCTGGTGCCGGACCTGTCGAAGGGCGCGACCTGGCCCTTCGAGGTGATCGGAGTCTCGTTTGTGCTCGTGGGCGTCGGGTTCATCGCCTACGGCTATGTTCGGCAGAAGCAGGTTGAGGAGGCTCTCGTTCGTGCCGACTACGCGCCTCTGAAGAATCGGGCCGCGTTGGTGTTCGCGTCCCTGGGCGTGCTGCTCGGTCTCGCGACACTGGTACTGCTACTCGTTCATCCGACCTAGCCAACCACCGAGGACAGTGCGCGGTGGCGTTAGTGTCCGGCGCAATGGAATACGTGAACCTTGGCGGGACGGGCCTGCGCGTCTCGCGCGTCTGCCTCGGGATGATGAGCTTCGGCAGGCACGAGACGCGGCCGTGGGCGCTTGACGAGGCGGCTGCGGATCCGATCGTGCAGCAGTGCCGTCGAGGGCGGGATCATCTTCTTCGACACGGCCGACGTCTACAACGGCGGTCAGAGCGAGGTCGTCACCGGCCGGATGCTCGCGCAAGCTCTTCGGCATGCGCGAGGAGTACGTCGTCGCGACGAAGGTGCACGGTCGGACGATGCCGGGCGAGAACGGGCGCGGCCTGTCGCGCAAGCACATCCTCGCTTCGATCGACGCGTCGCTCGAGCGCCTCGGCCTCGACTACGTCGACCTCTACCAGATCCATCGCTGGGACACGACGACGCCGATCGACGAGACGATGGACGCGCTGCACGACGTCGTGAAGGCCGGAAAGGCCCGCTACATCGGCGCGAGCAGCATGTACGCGTGGCAGTTCGCGAAGGCGCAGCGGCGTCGCGCCGACGCCGGTTCGTGTCGATGCAGAACCACTACAACCTCGATCTACCGCGAGGAGGAGCGGGAGATGATTCCGCAGTGCATCGACCAGGGCGTCGGCGTGATCCCGTGGAGCCCGCTTGCTCGGGGCCTGCTTGCGCGGGGAACGAGCAGACGACGCGCGCCGGGAGCGATCCGTTCCTGGAGTCGCTCTACAAGCCCGAGCTCGATCGGCTGGTGATTGAACGCTTGACGGAGGTGGCCGGCGTCCGCGGTCGTCGCGCCGGCCCAACTTGCGCTCGCGTGGCTGTTGCACAAGCCGGGCGTGACCGCGCCGATCGTCGGCGCGACGAAACTCGGGCACATCGAGGACGCGCTCGCGGCCGAGGAGATCTCGCTGAGCGACGACGAGATCGGGCAACTCGAAGCGCGGTACGTGCCGCATCCTGTCTCCGGGCATCGAGCTCCAGCCCCCGCGGAGTGCGTAAGCGGGGCTAGTCCACTGGCGGCGTAGCGGGCAGAAGCTCGCGGGCCGCTTCCAGCTGATCTTCGCTAACGAGGATTTCTCGCCATCCTCCAGAGCCGCCCATGCCTTGAATCGCGACATCTGCTAGGGCGGTCGCCGCACCTGATTCCGTTCTCGCGTAGCAGTGAGCAAAGGATGTCGGCCTCCGCCTGGCTACCAACGGCCGTCAGATGGACAGGCGTCTCCATCGGGAGACAGTGTCGCAAAACCGTCCCGCTCGGGTTCGACAGGTCTACGTCGAGGAGATCCAGGCCCACGTTTCCGGCGAGGCCCTCGTCGAGTGAGTGCTGCGGTTCCCAGCCCAGCTCGCGTCCGCGCACGCGACGGGTCGAGGACGCTTCGCTGCAGCTCGCCCGGGCGCGGCTTCCGCGAACTCCGGCTTCGCGCGCTGACTCCCGGCGACGCGCTGGATCCGCTCGTACAGGTCGAGCACCGACGTCTCGACGCCGCGTGCCGACGTTCAGCACGCCGCCGCCGTGCTCCGCCGCCGCCAGACGACGCCGCGACGACGTCGCCGACGTAGACGTAGTCGCGCGTCTGCGTCCCGTCGCCGAAGATCCTCGGCGTCCCGCCCTCGCGCAGCCGCTTCATGAAGATCGCGACGACGCCGGCTTCGCCCTTCGGATCCTGGCGCGGCCCGTACACGTTCCCGAACCGCAGCGACACGTGGCTCGCGCCGTACAGGCGGTTGTACGCCGCGAGGTACTCCTCGCCCGAGAGCTTCGACACGCCGTACGGCGCGAGCGGCTGCGCGCGCGTGATCCCGTCGCGCGCGGCCCGTCGCACTCGCCGTAGATCGCGCCGCCGGTCGAGCTGAACACGACCTTCGTCCCGTGCCGCCGCGCGGCCTCGAGCACCTGCAGCGTCCCGACGACGTTCACGTCCGCGTCGAAGTCGGGACGCTCGACCGACACGCGCACGTCGGCCTGCGCCGCCAGGTGGAAGCAGACCTCGGGCGGGCCTCGTCGAAGACGCGCCCCGGCGTCGACTGCGGATGTCTCCCTCGTGCACGCGCACGCCTCGTCGGGAACGTTCTCGCGCTTCCCTTGGAGAGGTCGTCGAGCACGTGCACCTCGTCGCCGCGCGGCGACCAGCGCATCGACGACGTGCGAGCCGATGAAGCCCGCGCCTCCAGTGACGACCGCCCGCACGCGCCGTATCGTACGGCCGGCGGTGTTCGTCACCTTCGAAGGCCTGGATGGGTCCGGCAAGACCACGCAGGCGGAGCTCCTCGCCGAAGCGCTCCGCGCGGACGGACGGGACGTCGTCGCCACCCGTGAGCCGGGAGGCACGCCGCTCGGCGAGGAGGTGCGGCGCCTGCTGCTCGAGGGGTGGAGATGAGCCCCTGGGCCGAGGCCGCCCTCTTCACCGCCGCCCGGGCCGAGCTGGCCGCGACCGTGATCGCGCCGGCCCTCGCCGCAGGCCGGACGTCGTCTCGCGACCGCTACCTCGACTCCTCGCTCGCCTACCAGGGCCTCGCGCGGCGGCCTCGGCGTCGAGCGCGTCCTCATGCTGAACCTCAGCGCCACCGAGGGCCTGCTCCCGACCTGACCTTCGTCGTGCTGGTCGATCCCGAGCGTCGCAGCGGAGCGCAGCATCGGGAAGCGACCGCATCGAGCGGGAAGGGCTCGAGCTCCAGCGGAAGGTCGACGCCGCCTACCGCGAGCTGGCGAGTATGTTCCCGAACGCGGATCACGACGGTGCGACGGCAACCGCCCGCCCGAGGTGATCGCAGAGGAGATCCGTGAACGTCTTCGAGAGCATTCCTGAGCAGGCAGAGGCGAAGCGCCTGCTGCGGGCGGCCGCTCGCCGACGAGGGCCCGCGCACGCGTACCTCTTCCACGGCCCGTCCGGCGTCGGCAAGCGCGCGCGCCGCCATCGCGTTCGCCGGCGAGCTGATCGGAGACCGCGGCCGCGTCGAGCGCGGCGCGCATCCCGACCTCTACCTGCATCGAGCCGATCGGCGACCAGATCCGCATCGACGACATCCGCGAGCTCCGCCGCGACCTGCACATGCGGCCGTTCGAGGCCGACCGCCGCGTCTACCTCGTCTACAGCGCCGAGACGATGAACGAGGACGCCGCCGACGCGCTGCTCAAGGACCTCGAGGAGCCGCCGCCGTACGCCGTCATCGTCCTCGTCGCCGACGACCTCGGCCCGCTGCCCGAGACGATCCGGTCGCGCTGCCAGCTCGTCCCCTTCACGCGCCTCTCCGAGCGCGCGATCCGCGACGGAGATCGACGCGCGCGCGCCCGGGCTCGCCCCGAACGAGGCCGCGTCGCTCGCGCGGCTCGCGGCGGGCCGCCTCGACCGCGTCAGCACGTTTGCTCGATCCCGAGAGCGCACCCGGCGACGCGACACGCTGCTCGAGGTCGCCCGCTCGGTCTACACCGATCCGGAGTTCGAGCCGGGCGCGGCCGCGCAGCGCGCTCCTCGACGGCGCGCGCGAGCGCGCCGCCGAGGCGAAGGTGAAAGCCGAGGAGGAGCTCGAGACGCTCGACCTGCCGGCGCGCGAGGCCGAGCAGCGCGTCCGGCGGGCCGCTCGCGGCGCCGAACGTGACGAGCTCCTCGCCTCGCTGGAAGAGCTCGCCTCCTGGTACCGCGACCTGGTCGTCGTGGCCGTGGGCGCGGAGCGCGCGGTCGTCCACGCCGACCGGCTCGACCTCCTCGACCGAGGACGGCAAGACGGAGCGACTCGCCGGCGCCGAGCGCGCCGCGAGCCTCACGCGGAGACCTGGCGGGCCTTCGAGGAGTTCAACCTCAGCCTGCCGCTGGCTCTCGAGGCGCTCTTCGTCAAGCTCCGCCGCGAGCTGGGTGCCATCCCGGTTCTGGCCTAGCCCCTCGTTCTAGGGTCGCCCACCCGCCCGGGCCTGCCGACACACGACGTACGAGCGCCCCGCAGAGCGCTCCGCAGCAGGAGGACCGGTGGCCGCAGTTCCGCAGATAGGTCGGGCAACCCGCGTCGAGCGACCAGTCGCTCCGGGGTCAACGCTGCCGCCGAGCTCTACGAGCGCTACTCGGAGCAGATCCTCGGCTACTGCCAGCATCAGCTCGGGCTCGCGCGAAGAGGCGGAGGACGCCGTTCAGACGACCTTCATGAACGCCCTGCGCGGGCTTGCAGCGCGGCATCGTCCCTGAGCTCGAGTCGGCGTGGCTGTTCAAGATCGCCCACAACGTCTGCCTGTCTCGGCACCGCTCGTCCTGGCGCCGCGGCAAGGTCGAGGCACCGAACAACTTCGAGGTCCTGCAGGAGGTCGTCGCAGGGCCGCGACCACGCGTCGGACGAGCTCATCCGACTCCAGGACGTCCTCGAGGGCGATGCCGGAAACCCAGCGCCGCGCGATTCTGTTGCGCGAGTGGCAGGGGCTCACGTACAAGGAGATCTCGACCGAGCTTGGCCTGACCCAGGGCGCCGTCGAGACACTGATCTTCCGCGCACGACGCGCACTCGCTCAGGGCCTGGAGCAAGACGCGGACACGTGGAAGAGACGGCTGCGTCGCGGCGCCGACGTCGGTGGCGTATTCGCTTGCGTGAAAGCGCTGCTCGGCGGCGGCGGCGCGGCAGCCGTCAAAATCACTGCGACCGCACTGGCGGTCGCGACCACGGCGGTGGCGGCCGCCACGACAGAGCGACCGAAGCAGGACGCGTACCACCTGAGCCTCGGCAACCAGCCGGCTCCCACGACGATTCACGTCACGCGTGCGGCAGGCGCCGAGGACAGCGGCGCTGACGAGCACGACACTCGCGCACTTCACGGTCGGCCCGAACCGGGAAGTCCGCGAGCTCAGGCACGCGGAGCCTGCCGAAGCCCGTCTCGCTGCCCGGCCCTGCAATCCGCCGAGGCGACTTACCCGCCGGCACCCGACCCGACCCCGGCGCCGACTCCACACCCGAGCCTGCACAGACCGACCCGACGCCTGCTCCTGCTGCCGGCGATCGCCGCGCCTGCCGCGGCGCCGTCCGACAACGGCAAGGGCAAGAAGGACGAGCGCACGCCGCTGGCGACGACTCAGCCGGCCGAGACCACGCCGGCTCCGGCTCCGCTCCGCGCCCGATCCGGCACCGCCGGCCGATCCGCCCGCCGAGCCCGAGCAGGGCCCGAGCACCGACACCGGCAACCGAGCCCGATAAGCCGCGATAAGCCCGGCAAGCCCGAGAAGCCCGGCAAAGACAAGTAGCGCGCGGCAACCGGGCGCCCTGACGGGAGCGGGAGGCCGCACAAGCTGGCGCTAAACTGAGCCGGCTGCCGACGTAGCTCAGCTGGTAGAGCACTTCACTCGTAATGAAGGGGTCCCCGGTTCGAATCCGGGCGTCGGCTTGGCCGCTTCAGCGCCGCCATAGACGACTCGAGCCGGCCGGCGATTTACTTGTGCAGGAGATGAAACTCCTCGGCGTGGTCAGTGCCGTGGCGCTCAACCTCGTGATCTGGGGATTGATTGCCCTGGTCTTCACGGTAGGGCTCGCAGCGGCCGATCCTTAGCTCTGGTTGGAGCCGCAGTCGCGCAGACCGGCGCGGTCAAGCCGACCATCGAGAGGCTGGGCGAGCTTCGCTGATCTTGTCGAGCTCGGCAACCATCCCGCGGCTGTCTCCGATGGCGGCCTTGTGGAGGGCGAGTCGAGCGTGGCCGTCAGCCGTCCTGAGTAGGCGCAGAATCGGCGTCATCTGTGTGCGCATCGCGGAAGGGACCGGGGTGCTCTCAATTTGCCTGTCCTGGGCCAGGGCGAGCGCGAGGTAGTGACCCAGCGCGTAGCCGAATGCCTTCCAGTCTTTGGCCTTGGTCGCCTTTTTCCAGTGCCTTCCGGTCGGCTCTGAACTTCGGGGTGTAGCCGCGACAGAGGCCGTTCAGCTGCGCGCGGTAGCCGGCAGGAGTCTGCGCTGAAGCCGCCGACGGAGCGATGACTCCTAGGGCGAGGGTGACGATGACTGCGGCGTAGAGCTTCATTGGCAAGCGTGGGCCTTTGCTTCCCGACTTACATCGTCTAGTTGGCCTACCGCCTTTAGCCACCTTCCCGAGCCAGCGCAACCTCTAGGTCTAGGCACATCAGTACCTTCGTGGCGCGCCTGTCATCTGGCTTTTCCCAAAGTGAGGCACAGGGGGAAAAGCTTTTCCGCGCTCGTGTGCGACACGGGCGTGCGGTGGCTAGCCCCATCCACGAAAACGAGAGGAACTTGCATGACTGGATGGACGCTGAAGGCCGCGAAAGTCGTGGCAATGGTGGGTCTGCTGATCGCCGGTGTCGGTGTGTCAGCTGCCCTCGCCGATTCCGGCAACGGAAACGGAAACGGGAATGGAACGGGAACGGTTCTCCCACGACGGTCCCTGGATCCCCGGGCGACGACTGCTCGCATGGCAACTCTGGCAAAGATTGCCGTCCCGATCCGAACCAGAACGGTAAGGACTGTGAGGACCACTGGGAACGCGAAGGGCAACGAGGATCACTGCGATCAGGCCGGAACGACGACGACGGTTCCCACGACTACGAACGAGACCACGACGACGAACGAAACAACGACGACGAACCAGACCACGACGACGAACCAGACCACGACAACGACTACGAAAAACCGAGACGGGCACCACCCCGCCGACGACCACGAGCTCATCGACTCCGGGCAACGGCGGATCATCCGGAGGGCTGGGAGTTTCCTCGGTGCCGAAGCCCGCGGTCAGCACACCGGCGGTCCAGAACAAGCCGGCGCACCACGGTGAAGGGTGCACGGGCGAGCGGTGTCGCAGCGGCGACCGGCAAGCCCGCAGAGCTGCCTTTCACCGGCTTCCCCGCTTGGGCTCTTGCCCTGATCGGTTCCGCGATGCTCGCGGCCGGCCTCGGGCTCCGCAGAGTCGGGTCGAAAGTCGCCTCCTAGCACGTCCTTATTCCTGAAATGACGAAGCCCCGCGTCGCCGCGGGGCTTCGTGTTCTCGGATCTGCGACCGGGCTAGCGGTCGCTGTAGCCCATACCGCCCGGGCCGTAGTAGCCGCCGAGCTCGTCGCGGTAGTCCTGGTCGCGGTACCGCTTGTCGTCGAACTCCGGCGCGTCCTTGATCTGATCCTTCGTGCGGTTGACGAACACCGTTTCGGTATCGAGATCGAAGTCACGAATGACTCCGGCCGGGAGCATCACCTTCTTGCCGAAGATCCACGGGCCCGTGTCGACGACGATGAAGCTGCCGCCGGCCTCGTTGGTCGACTCATCGACCTTGCCGATGCTGCCGTCGAGCGCCTCGACCTTGAAGCCGGTGAAGTCGACGGACGGGGCCGTGCTGGTGCTGTACGTCCAGATTTCAGCGATCGTCATGTGCCTCAACCCCTTCGCGAAGGCCCTCGCCTTCGATCGTGTGCATGACCTGCTAGGTACAGGTCTTCTAGCCCATGGGCGGCTGAGTAAACATGCGAAATCCCTGCAAATAGGCATATTTTCAAATTAGGTGACCAGTTTCGAATCTGGACGTCGGCTACTCCCGACGAACCACGAGTCGGTCCTGAGCGCCGCCGCCACAGTAACCGCAACCGAGAAAGCCGGTTCCATGTGGCACCCTGTCACCCAGTGCTGAATAGTCGCTGCATGAGTCTTGTCGTCTTCGGCGGACTTGTCGCTCTGACGGCGGCCGGCTGCGGCAGCACCAAGACGGTGACGCGGACCGTGACCGTACCCGCCAAGTCGACGTCGGACCTCGGCCCGCCCGCCGTACAGACGCCAGTTCGGCTACATCAAGTCCATGAAGCGAAAAGGCGCCGGCTACGTGCTTCGCTTCGATCCTGCCTTTGCTACTCAGTGGAATCACAGCGAACACCGCCGCTGCCGAGGACGGCGCGGTCGCGCCGGGCGAACCGGTTCCGAACGACAACTACCGCCTGAACGAAGGCCACAGGCTGCTGACGTACCTGCTGCCGACGAACGCTCGCGTCTCCGTCATCACGCAGCACGGGCAGGGGCTCGCTCGGCGAGACGAAGATCCCGGTCGACGAGCTGGCGCGGATCGTCAACGGCGGGAAGCATCGGAAGCTCTTCGAACCGCTGGCGACAGGGGTTTGGCTGAGAATCCACATCGACACGGTGCTCACCCTCGACCAGCAGTATCAGCCGTGATGAAGAGGATCCTTGTCGGCGTCGACGGCTCGGACACGTCGAAGCAGGCTCTGCGCTGGGCCGTCGACAACGCCGGCGAGGCTGAAGTCGTTGCGCTCCATGTCTACGACGTCCCACTACCGATTCCGGATGCGGCGCCGGGCCACCCGGTCAACTTCGCGGAGATCGTCACCGAGACGCACGAGGGCGCAGTTCGATTCGTCACGTCGATCGTCGACGAGGTCGTGGGCGACCAACGCTCCGGTGCGGGCCGAAGCGCATCGAAGGACATCCGGTCGAAGTGCTGCTCGAGGCCGCTGCCGACGCGGATCTGCTCGTGCTCGGTTCGCACGGCGCGGGGCGCGCCGAGTTTCTGATCGGCTCGGTCAGCCAGGAGTGCGTCCAGCAGGCTGCCGGGCCGGTTCTGATCTACCGCAGCTGACCTTCGCGCAGCTCGCCAGCGAAGCCGCGACATGCCTGTGACTCCGACCCGCCGATGGTCGGACGCCGCGTGGACCTCGACACGGGCCGCCGGAACATGCCAGAGAACGCAGATCGGTCGGACGCCCGTTCCTCTCGGTCACCGGCGTCCCGCTCACCTTGACGCCGGAGGGCGCGTGACGACCCAGCTCGCTCTCAGAGCACGGCCGTCCAGGCCGATCAGATGCCCCGCCGCCGCCGACGTGCACCGCCCCGTTCGGCAAGCCGTGCAGTACGGCGCGACGCCGAGCTACGGCGCTGGCAGGTCGACGCGGTCGTTGAAGAACTCCGTGAGCATGTACGCGTAACTCCAGCGCTCTCGCCGACACCCGAGGGCTGAACCTGAGGCAGCGTGACGGGACTGGTCGCCCGGGACGGATCTGGTCGACCCAGCCCCGCGCGTTGCGCTGCTTTGCGAGGCGAAGACGTCGCCGCTGTTGTCCCTGATCCCGTGTGTCCAGAGAAGAGCCGAGCTGACCGCGAAGACCGCGATCAACGGCATGATCCAGTGCCGGGGCGAAGCGCCGAGGGGATTGCGACCACGGCGGTAAGCTGCGGCCAGCACCCTGCGGCCGACTCAGATCGGCGCGGGTGACCCGTCTGCCCATGCGTGACAGCGAGGTCTCCCCGCGGTGCGTCCAGATTGGCGCGTTCCGGCCGCGTGGAGCCCTCCTTCGACGCATCGTCGACGACATAGACGTCGAACGGGAGAAGTCCGGAGCGGCCTGAGCAGCAACGCCGCACCGAGTCCGACCGCACGCCTCGGTCGCGGCGCACCTTCCTGTAGCCAAACGGCACCGACGATCGCGCCACAGCGGCACGACGTAGAAGACATAACGGTCATGCAGGCGCCCCTGACTGAACGGTGAGGCAGCGAACACCGCCGCGACGAACAGCGCGAGCAAGGTGGTCGAGAGACGAACACCACGCAGAGAAACGCGCGATGCGCGGCGGAGCGTCGGCTCGCGCCTTGCGATAGAAGACCGCAAATCGCCGCGGGCAGGATACGATCAGCGGGATGAAGCCGGAGGTAGAGCGCGCGAGGTCGGCGAGGTGTTGGTAGTCGAACACATCCGCGCGACGCCGTCGAGATCGTATGAGCGCCAGAGGAAAGCGTAGTCGCCGAGTGCAGTCGCACCACGCGCGACCACGACCGCCGCACCTGGGCGAGTGCCAGCCCGGCCACGACGCCGGTGACCCAGAGCTCGCGCAGACGTCGCCGGCTCACAGCAGTGACGGCGAGCACGAATGCCGGATAGAGTGACCGCGAACCACTGGCTTGGTCGTGGCCGAGGTAGGCGACGAGTGACGGAGGCAGGCCGGAACGGCGAGTTGCCACCGCCGGGTTGGCACCGCTCGACCGCGAGCAACGATCGTGTAGAGGGCGATACGAGGCCGGACGAGGTACGCGAGAGCCGTCCGTCATGACGAGCCCGACGTAAATCGACGACGGAACCATAAGCGAGAGCGCACTCGACGACGAAGCTCGCCCCCTGCGCGTCAGGAGTCGGCGTGCGAGCAGATAGATCGGGATCGCGGCGAGCGCGAACCAGATCGCGTTAGCGAACCAGGATCGCGCTAAAGAGTTTCCGGCCCAGAAGTAGACTTGGGTCGACCGGTCCTGCGTGACGCGCGCGCGATCGGAGCGATCGTCGCCGGATATCCTGGGCTACGCGTCCGTAGCGATGTGTCCTGGACGAGGAGCCCGTGGCCGTCGGCAAGCGAGTCACCGGGCGTCGAGGTAGATCACTTCGTCTCCGAAGACTTCCGGGTCGGCGACGTCACGCCGACAGCAGGCCGTATCCGAGGGTGCGACGATAGGGACGGAGTGCGCCGGACGGCGGGTACGCGGCGCGGACGCCGGATTCAGGCCTCCGGCTCGGATACATGTGCACCTGCAAACCGGGTTTGTCCAAGCATCCGTGGCGAAAGTCGCTACAAGGACCTCAGTGCTGGTGCGGCCCACGGCCAGGAGCGACTCGGCCGAACGGCGGCGACTTCGTGGCCTCCGCCACGGCGGCGCGCGACGGGGACGACGAAGCTGTCCCAGGCGCGGAGGGCCACGCCGTCGCCGGGGCTCACCCTTGAACCACTTCATCGCAACGAGCCAGGCGAGCAGCCCGGGCGCGTTCACGTAGGCGAGCTGCTCGAGCTCGATCCCGGCGTTGCGGTAGGCCGCCCCGAGCGTCTCCTTCGTGTAACGCCTGTGGTGCCCAATGTCGTGGTCGAAGCGGCTCATCGCGAACGCGAACGCCGGCACGAGCATCACGGATCGCGCCGCCCGGGCGGGACGAGTTTTTGCGCAGAGCACAACGCGCCCACGTGGTCGTCGATGTGCTCGAGGACGTTGTAACGCCGACGACCGGGCTGAATGCGACCTCCGGAGCTCCTGCGACGTCGAGCTCGCGTACAGTCACCCGCTCGTCGCCATCGAACCGGGGTCCGCAGTTCGCCAAGGAGGTGGCGATCCAGCTCGCTGAGCGTGATCTCGCTCCAGCCCGCCGGCGAGCCAGGCGGCGGCGTAGTCGCCCGCTTCCTGCGCCCACCTCGAGCGGATCGTCGCCGAGGCATGGGCGGGCCAGGGACGCCAGCCATGCAATGTAGTTCTGCGCGGACGCGAGCGATTCCAGCACCCGGTGCTGGTACGCGGGCTCGGCGATGCCAGCCACGGGGCAGCAGACTACCCGGCTGAGGCTCCGCCGTCGTTGGCGTCGACGTTCACTGCTTCTGCTCGGTCCGCGCCTCCTCGGCCCTCACCGCGGCGCGCGTCATGGCGAGAGGCTCGGGGTGAGGTCCGCGTCTGCTTTCCCTCATCGGTGTGTTCGTCGTGGCTCACGCCGAGTTGCTCGTGGTCGCGCTCGGCCTTCCGCTCTTTCCGCGCGTTCACCGCAGGGGGCGGTGCTCGCGTGCTTGCCGGTCTCTCTTGCCTGCTGCGCTCTGCTCACCCCGCGGTCGCGTAGCGGTCGAAATTTCGGCGCGCCGCTTCCGCTCCCTGGGGCGATCCGCTGCTGTTCGTCCTCGCAGTCGTCGTGATCCTGGGTTTCGCGTACACCGCCGCAATGGGAATCTGGGTACAGGTCGAGGACGACGTCCTGACCTTCCATCTCGTACGGGCGCCGCTCTGGTGGCAGCACGGAGGCATCACCTACCTCTCAGCGGCATCTTCGGATCTACGCAACAACGCATACCCGCCCGGTGGTGAGCTCGGCCCGCTCGCGACGATGACTTGGCGGGGAACGACTACTCGTCGCGCTTGACCAGCTGTTTTGTGCGCTTGCACTGGCGGTAGGGGCCGGCGAATGTTCTCGCCGGTACGGCTTCGGCCGTCGTGAGGCGCTCTTCGGGGTCTGCTCGTCCTCACGCTGCCGCTGATCGTCCTGCAGGCGGCACGGCGATGAGCGATCTGGTCGTGGCCGCGTTTCTGCTCGCCGCGTCTCTCTGATCGACGGCAACCGCGTTTCGCCCCGTCTTGCAGTATGGCGGTGCGCGCTGCGACGGCGCTCTCGCCGTCGATGCGAAGCTGACCGCGCCGATCGCGCTGCCGTTCCTCCCCTGCCCTGCGTGGTTCGCTCGGCCGGCCGGACTCAGGACGCTGCGAATCGGCGCCGTCGCTGCAGGAACTGTGGTCGGAGCCTTCTGGTGCCGTCGTGAACCTCGTCGAGGCGGGCACGTGGGACAACCACGTCACGACGGAGTTCAGCGTCGACTGCGGCGTGGCGCCGGTGGCCGCACGCGCACCTTTGCGGATCGCGATCGAGTTCGTCGACCTCTCCGGGGCCGGCGGGCGAGACCGGGCTGTACGCGATCGCGGCCTGGTCGTGCTCGTGGATCGCGCATTGTCGTCTTCGTATGCACTCGCCTGCGGGACGTTTGTCGCGGGCGGCATCGCCGCGCTCGTGGCGGCCGTTCCGCTCTTGCTGTTGCCGTTCGAGCATCGGCTCATCAACGTCTACTTCAGTTCTGGGACGCGCTCGGCCGGCGCGCCTCGCCAACCTCGACAGCGGTCGTGACCTCACGAAGTCGGCATCGAACTTCTCCTTGGTATTTGACCGCTCGGCTCGCTGTTGCTCGTGAGCGCGGCGGTGCTCGTGATCGTCGCGGTGTGCCGGCGGCAGCTCGACCGCATGGCGCTCTTCTCCGTCGTCGCGCCGGTGTACTGGCTCGTCGCGTTCTCCGCGCTGCTCTTCTTACCAGGACTGGATCGGGCGCTTCTTTTCGCGTTTCCGATCGCGCTCGCCGCGGCGACGTGGGGGATCAAAGCTGCGCTGGCGGCCGGTCGCGGGTGTCGTCGCGATCGCGGGCACGACGCTGTTGCTTCCGCTGCGAACGACGCAAAGCGTCCGGTCTGCCGCTGCTGAACGTGACAAGCCGCGCAGTGTTCTGACCACTGCGCTGGACGGGCGTCGCGCTCCGCAAGGACTACGACGCGCCGATCCGGTTCCTCGACCAGCGCATGACTCCGCCGGATGCGGGGCTTGCGATCACGCCAGGTGAGCGAGCCTGTGTATCCGTTCTGGGCGCGGCCTGAGCGGCATGTCCGTTTCGTCTACGAGGACGACCGCGAGCCCCGAGGCGTCGACTGCGTTCGTCCGGCCCGACCATCCGAGCTCGCTCTGCAGCGAGGCCTGGAAGGTGGCGTCACTACCACCCCTGACGGCTGGCGCCTGCACCGCGACGGTGCAGAACATGCTCGACGTGAGACCTTCCTCGGCGGAAGATCGAGTCCTATGACGCGCCCTGGACGGAGGAGATCGCGCGACGGACCGGCCTCGACGTCGCCGAGATCATCCGGTTCGACGGCAACACGTCGCCGCACCTGTTGCCATCGACACGGGCCGAGGCGCTCGCCGGAGGAGCTGGCCCGCATCCACACCTATCCGCACGGCGGCTACCCCCGGCTCGAGCAGGCGATCGCCGACTACGCCGGTGTCTCGCCGGAGAACATCGTGCTCGGTGCGGGCGCGGACGACCTGATCCTGCTCGTCACTCGTGCGTTCGCGTGTCCGGGAGACCGCGTCGCGATCGCGAACGACCCGACCTATCCGATGTTCCAGATCGCCGTGTGGGTCGCAGGCGCCGAGATCGACGATCACGACCCGGCGCTGACGATCTGCTGCCGGCCGAACAATCCGACGGGCGAGCTCGGCGAGCTTCCGATCGCGCGGCCGCTCGTCGTCGACGAGGCGTACTTCGAGTACTGCGGGCGAGACGGCCGCCGGCCTGATCGACGACGGCGTGATCGTGCTGCGCACGTTCTCGAAGGTGTTCCGGGCTCGCCGGCGCACGGGTGGGCTACGCGCTCGCAGGCCGCGACGTCGCCGCGGAGCTGAACAAGCGCCAGCATCCCGCGCCGCTGTCGACGCTCTCCGCGGCGCTCGCGATCGCGGCGCTGCAATCGCCGCCCGAGGTGCGGCCCGCTCCTCGACGAGCGCGAGCGCGTCGCCGTCGCGTCTGCGCGAGCTCGGCTACGAGCCGCTGCCCTCGCACGCGAACTTCCTCTACGTGCCGGTCGACGAGCCGCAGCGAGCTCGCCGGCGCCTGCTCCAGCGAGGACTCGCCGTGCGGCCTAGTGCGGGGCGGCATCCGCATCACGATCCGAACGACCAGACGACGAGCGGCCGTAGCCGTTCGCTTGCTTCAGCGGCGTCTGCCGAATAACCTAGGGCGATGGCGTCGAATCCCGCATCGCTGGCGGATCCTCGCCGTCGTCGCGACGGCGTTCTTCATGACGATCCTCGACGTCTCGATCGTCAACGTCGCGCTGCCGTCCGATCGGACGGGCGCTCGACTTCTCGCGCGAGAACCTGCAGTGGGTGATCACGGCCTACTCGATCGCGTTCGGCGGCTTCCTGCTGCTCGGCGGGCGCGCAGCGGATCTGCTCGGGCGGCGCCGCGTCGTTCATGGTCGGAGTGGCGCTCGTTCACGCTCGCCTCGCTCGTCTGCGGGCTTGCGCAATCCGAGGCAATGCTGATCGCATCGCGCGCGGTGCAGGGCCTCGGCGGCGCGATCATCTCGCCTGCTGCGCTCTTCGATCGTGATGACGACGCTTCGAGGAAGGGCGCGGAGCGGAACAAGGCGCTCGGGATCTGGGGCGCGCTCGGCGGCAGCGGCGCCGCGGTCGGCGTGCTCGCGGGCGGCGTGCTGACGAAGTACCTGGGCTGGGAATGGATCTTCTTCGTCAACGTTCCCGTCGGCGCGCTCGTGCTCCTGCTTGGCGCCGCGCATCGTGCCGGAGAGCCGGCGCGACGAGACGAGCCGGAAGTACGACGTGCTCGGCGCTGTGCTGGTCAGCGGCGGCCTCGCGCTGCTCGTCTACACGATCTCGAGGCACCCGACGTCGGTTGGGTGACGGCGCGGACGATCCTGCTGTTGATCGCCTCGGCCGCGCTGCTCGTCGGGTTCCTCGTCAACGAGCGCCGCGTCCACGACCCGCTGATGCCGTTCCACATCTTCCGCGTGCGAACGGTCGCCGGGGCGAACGTCGTCGGCGCGCCTGCTCGGCGCCGTCATCTTCGCGAACTTCTTCCGTGCTAACGCTCTACGTGCAGGAGGTCCTCGGCTACTCCGCGCTGAAGGCGGGCGTGACGTTCGTCGCGACAGCAGACCGGCGGTCATCGCTGCCGGCGTTGCGCAGGCGCTGACCACGAGGTCTGGCCCGAAGCCGATCATCGCGATCGGCCTCGCGCTCCTGACCGGAGCGATGATCTGGTACTCGCAGATCCCGGTGCACGCGAGCTTCGTGCTCCGATCTCTTGCCCGGCTACCTGATGGTCGGGGTCGGGATCGCCTTCGCATTCGTCCCCGTTTCGATCGCGGCGCTCGCCGGGGTCGCCGAGCGCGAGGCCGGCCTGGCGTCGGGGCTGATCAACACGTCGCAGCAAATCGGCGGCGCGGTCGGCACGGCCGTGGCCTCGTCGATCTTCACGAGCCATTTCAAGACGCTGCCTGCGCGACGGCAAGTCGCTGCCGGTCGCGCTGACCGGGGCTACAGCTGGGCCTTCTGGGGGCTCGCCGTGTTCGGAGTGCTCGCGCTCATCGCATCGCTGACGCTGATCCGCAGCCAGGAGATGAGCGAGGCGCCTGCCGCGGCGCCCGGCCTCGTAGACCTTCTAGACCTTCGCGACGAGCGCCTCCGGCGCGGTGTCGTGCACGGAGAAGTGCCTGTCGAGGCCCGAGATCTGAAGCGCACGCTTCGTCTCGACTCCAGGAGCGGCAAGGAAGAACGCGCGCCCGTTGTCGAGCTTCGTCCGCGCTTCGATCAGGACGCCCAGCGCCGTCGAGTCCATGAACTCGACCCTCGCCGAGGTCGACCACGATCCGCTCCGGCGCTTTCGGCGCAGGCGCCCGCCAGGGCTGCCGGACACGTTCGGCGTTGTAGAGATCGAGCTCGCCGCCCAGGCTGACGACGCAGGCGGTTCCGACTGTCCTCGATCCGCAAAACGGGATCCCTGCGCAGTCCGTCTCCGGTCGAGTTGTTCGACACGACAATGCCCTCCTTGACTCCACGAGCGCCGCAGGGGGTCTGGGCGGGCTCGACGCAGCCGAATTAGACCACCGGCCCAGCCCGAAGCGCAACCGTCATGTGTTGACCAGCCGCCTCCCGCAGGGGATCTTGTACGGCATGGATGTGGCTGCCGTCGCCCGCCGAGCGCGCACCGAGAACTTCCCGGTTGCCTCGGTCCTCTTCCCTCGCCGACTCCGGCCGCATCTCCGCGCCGTCTACGGCTTCGCCCGCCTGGTGGACATTCTCGGCGACGAGGTCGGAGGGCGATCGGCTCGCGGCGCTGGACGAGCTCGAGCGTGAGCTCGAAGCCTGCTACCGGAGCGAGCCGACCTGGCCGGTGATGCGCGCGCTGCGCCGACCATCCACGAGTTCTCCTGCCGCGTGAACCGTTCCTGCGCCTGATCGAGGCGAACCGGATGGACCAGCGCATCTCCGAGTACGCGACCTGGGACGACCTTCGGGAGTACTGCCGGCATTCCGCGGATCCGGTGGGGCGGCTCGTGCTCGGCCTGCTTCGCCTGGACGGAGACGCCGAGCTCGTCGCCGCGAGCGACGACGTCTGCACGGGACTGCAGCTCGTCAACTTCCTGCAGGACGTTCCGCGCGACCTCGAGCTCGGGCGCATCTACCTGCCACTCGGATGACCGCCGCCGGTTCGACGTGACGGAGCTCGACCATCCCAGTCCGGAGCTCGCTCGACCTGCTGCGCTTCGAGGCCGCCCGCGCCCGAGACCTCCTCGCCGCCGGGCAGCTGCTGCAGGAACGGATCGGCGGCCGCACCGGCCGCGCCGTCGGCCTCTTCGCGCGCGGCGGAGCGGCGGCCTCGACGCGCTCGAGTCCGCGCACTGGGACGTGTTCACGCAGCGGCCGCGTCCTTCCGCGCACCAGGCTCGCACTGGCGGCGCTCGCGCGATGACCACCGAGCAGGCATACGCCGAGGTCGAGCGGCTGACTCGGCGACGCGCGCGCAACTTTGCGTACGGGATCATGGTGCTCCCGCGTGAGAAGCGTCGTGCGATCGCAGCCATCTATGCATTCGCGCGGCGAGGTCGACGACGTCGCCGGACGGCGAGCTGCCGCGCGACGAGAAGCAGGTGCAGCTCGAAGGGCTGCGCACCGCGCTCGACTCGCCCGGCCCCGATGCGATGTCCGTTGCGCTTCGCCGATGCGCGTTCGCGCTTTCCTATTCCCGACAGTGCGCTGAATGCGCTCGTCGACGGCGGCCTGCAAGATCTCGACCAGACGCGCTACGCGCACTTCGAGGAGCTGCGCTCGTATTGCACGAAGGTGGCCGGCGCGGTCGGCGTCGCGTGTGTGGCGGTGTACGGCTCCGACGACGTCGAGCGTGCCGAGACGCTCGGGATCGCGCTGCAGCTGATCAACATCATCCGGGACGTGCGTGAGGACTGGGACCTCGGCCGCGTCTATCTCCCGCAGGACGAGCTTGCGTCGTTCGGCGTCATCCGAGGACGAGATCGCGGCCGGCGAAACGACAGACGCGTGGCGGGCGCTGATGACGTTCCAGTCCGAACGCGCCCGCGCCTACCTCGCGCGACGGGCTCGGCCTCACACGTACGCTCGACGGCAGAAGCGCGCTTGTGCATCTCCACGTTCGCCGGTCTCTATCGCGCGACGCTCGATCGCATCGAGGCGCGCGGCTTCGACGTCTTCGACGGCCCGCCACAGCTCTCGACGCTGACGAAGCTGCGGATCGTGGGCGGGGGCCTGCGGCGATGAAGGCCGCCGTGATCGGCGGCGGGCTCGCAGGCTGCGCCGCTGCACTCGAACTGCGTGGACGCGGGTCACGACGTCACGCTCTTCGAGGCCAGGCCGACGCTCGGCGGCGCCGTCCAGACGCTGCCGGAGCGAGAGGGCGACCCGGCGCCTCCTCCGGACAACGGGCAGCACATCGCGCTCGGCTGCTTCACGGAGTACCTCGCCTTTCTCGAACGCATCGGCGAGGCGGCTCGGTGCGGCGGATGCGGCTGAGCCTTCCGGTCGTCGACGAGGAGCGCCGGTGGGCGCAGATTTCGCCCGCCACGATTCTCCTGCGCGCGCTACGGCCACCTGCCGTTGCGCGACCGCCCGCTCGCGCTGGCAGCTGCTCGCACTGCGCGGCGTCGCGCAGACGAGCACGACGACGAGACTTTCGCGGACTTCCTCCTCGCGCAAGGGTCAGTCGCCCCGGGCGATCGAGCGGTTCTGGGACGTCTTCATCCGTCCTGCGCTCAACCTTCCCTGCGCAGAGGCGAGCGCCGCGATGGGCATCTTCACCGTGCAGACCGCACTGCTCTCGGGCCTGCCGCGCGGGCGAGCCTCGTGCTGCCGACAAAGCCGCTCGGCTGGATGCACGGCGACGCGGCGCTGCGGACGCTCGAACGCCGGGGCGCGCAGGTCGAGACCGGAGTCAGGGTCGACGACGTCGACGACGTTGCCGCCGATGCGATCGTCGTTGCGACCCCGCCCGCGGAATCGGCGCGCCTGCTCGGCGAGCCGGAGCCGAAGCTGGAGCCGTCGCCGATCGTCAGCGTGCACCTCCTCTTCGACAGGCCGCTCCTGCGGACGCCGCTTGCAGCGCTTGCTCGACTCGGATGCGCACTGGCTCTTCGATCAGGCGCTTTGACGGGCATCGGCCCGTCAAAGAAAGCTCCTGTCCGCGATAGCGGACCGGAGGGTTCGGGGGAACCGGGAGGTTCCCCGTGGCCGGCCGATGCGCAATATCTGACCGTGGTCTCGAGCGGCGTGCCGGAGTTGATGGAGGTGCGCGGCCGCGAGCTCGTCGAGCGGATCGCGGGGCAGGTGACCGAGCGGCTGGGCCACGCCGAGCTGCTCTGGTCGCGTGTCAGCCGCGAGCCGAACGCGACCGGTCGCGCTTCGCCCCGGGACCGCGGCGCTGCGCCCCGGCCCGCTGACCGAGCGTCCTCACGTGACGCGCGCGCGGCGCGTGGACCGCGACCGGCTGGCCGGCGACGATGGAGAGCGCCGTGGTCGCCCGGCCGCACGGCCGCGAGGTTGTTGTCCGATGTGACAACTAAGGGTTGCTGCATGACTGTCGTCCAGGAACTGACATCGCTCGACACTGCTGTCGAGCTCGGCGCGGAACGCCTGCTCTCGCTGCAGCACCCCGACGGCTGGTGGAAGGGCGAGCTCGAGTCGAACGCGACGATGACCGCCCAGCATCTCTTCCTGCTCCACTTCCTCGGCCTGCGCGACCCTGAGACCGACCGGCTGCTCGCGAACGAGCTGCTCGCGGGGCGCCGCGACGACGGCACGTGGTCGATCTGGTTCGAAGGGCCGCCCGACCTGTCCGTCACCGTCGAGGCCTACGCGGCGCTGAAGCTCGCGGGAGTCGACGCCGGCGAGGCGACGCGCGACTACATCCGGCGCGCCGGTGGCGTGCCGCGCGCAAGGATCTTCACGCGCGCGTTCCTCGCGCTGATCGGGCAGTGGCCGTGGAGCCGGCTCGCCCACGTTCCGGTCGAGCTGATCCTCCTGCCGGCGCAGGGCCGCTCTCGGTCTACGACTTCTCCTGCTGGGCGCGCCAGACGATGGTGTCGCTGTCGGTCGTCGAGGCGTTGCGCCCGGTGCGCCCGGAGCGCGATCGACCTGAGCGAGATCGGCGGCCGCAAGACCGCGCCGGGCGGCCGGCCGCACCACTCCGCGCGCCGTCGCCACGCGATCAGGGTCGCCGAGCGCTGGGTGCGCGAGCGACAGGAGGCCGACGGCTCGTGGGGCGGGATCCAGCCGCCGTGGGTCTGGTCGCTGATCATGCTGGCGGCCCTCGGCCACGGCTTCGAGGACGAGACGTTCGCGCGCGGGCTCGCCGGCTGGGAGCGCTTCATGGTGCGACGAGGGCGACCGCCTGCGACCCGAGGCCTGCCAGTCGCCGATCTGGGACACCGCGCTCGCCGATCCTCGCCCTGCGCGCGGCGGGGATCGCCGGCCGACGATCCGCAGCTCCAGGCTGCGGGCCGTGGCTGCTCGGCGAAGAGGTCACGGTCACGCGGCGACTGGGCGATCCGCCGTCCGGGCCTCGCGCCGGGCGGCTGGTCGTTCGAGTTCGACAACGACCTCTATCCCGACGTCGACGACACCGCCGTGGTCGCGCTCGCGCTCCGCGAGCTCGGCCTGGGCGACGACGCGGTGCGGCGCGGGCTCGACTGGCTGGTCGGAATGCAGTCCCGGAGCGGCGGCTGGGGCGCGTTCGACGTCGACAACGAGGCGCTCTGGCTCTACAAGCTCCCGATCTGCGACTTCGGCAAGGTCACCGACGAGCCGAGCGCCGACGTCACCGCGCACGCGCTCGAGGCGCTCGCTCACGAGACCGGATACGGAGCCTCCGCGGACGTGCGGGGCTCGAGTGGCTCCTCGTCCGAGCAGGAGGCGGACGGCTCCTGGTTCGGACGCTGGGGCGTGAACCACGTCTACGGCACAGGCGCGGCCGTCCCCGCGCTCGAGGCCTGCGGCGTTCCTCCGGAGCATCCGGCGATCCGGCGGGCGCTCTCCTGGCTCGACTCCGTCCAGCAACCGAGCGGTGCCTTCGGCGAGGACATCGCTCTCCTACTGCGAGCCCGCGGCCCGCGGGCCGTGGCGCCGCGACCGCTTCCCAAACGGCCTGGGCGCTACTCGCCTACGTCTCGGGCGGTGCCGAAACGGGCTTGTCCACGCGGCATGGAGCCAAGTATCTTTGCGAGACTCAGCGTGGGAATGGCGACTGGGACGAGCGCGCACTTCACAGGCACCGGTTTCCCCTCGATTTCATGATTCGCTACCACCTGTACCGATTGACGTTCCCGCTCCTCGCGCTCGGGCGCCTGAGAGAAAGGCTCAACGGATGAAGTTCCCGCTTCGCTCGACCGTCCAGATCGGCAAGTACGTCGCGAGCCAGCAGCGCAAGGGCGAGCGCTACCCGCTCGTCCTGATGCTCGAGCCGACGCTCGCGTGCAACATCGCCTGCATCGGCTGCGGGAAGATCCGCGAGTACGAGTCGAACAAGGCCCGGCTCACCGTCGAGGAGTGCATCGACGCAGGCGCGCAGTGCCCGGCACCGGTCGTCTCGATCTGCGGTGGCGAGCCGCTCGTCTACAAGGGCATCGAGGACGTCGTCGCCGGGCATGCTCGAGCTCGGGAAGAACATCGACCTCTGCACGAACGCGCTTCGGCTCGAGCAGTACCTCGACGTCTTCAAGCCGAGCCATCGGCATGACCTTCGTCGTCCACCTCGACGGCATGCGCGAGATCCACGACTACATCTGCGACTACCCGGGTCTGTGGGACGTCGCGCGTCGACGCGATCCGGAAGGCGCGCGCAGCCGGCTTCCGCGTCACGACGAACACGACGATCTTCAAGGAGACGTCGGTCGACGACGTGCTCGAGATGATGGGCTACCTGACGAACGAGGTCGGCATCGACGGAATGCTGATCGCGCCCGGCTACCAGTACTCCCAGATCGATCCCGCGCTGACGATGACGCGCGCGCGAGCACGAGGAGAAGTTCCGGATCATCCGCAAGGTCGCGCGGCAGCGGAACTACCGATGGCTCGCGACGCCGATCTACCAGGAGTTCCTCACCGGGCGAGCGGAAGCTGACGTGCGCGCCGTGGGGCTCGATCACCCGCAACCCGTACGGCTGGAAGGGGCCGTGCTACCTGCTGACCGACGGGATCTTCCCGACGTACGACGCGCTGCTCGACGGGATGGAGTGGGAGGACTACGGGCCCGGCAACGATCCGCGCTGCGAGCACTGCGCGATCCATTCCGGCTTCGAGCCGTCGGCGGCATACGAGGCTGCCGAGGTTCTCTGCGGGAGGCGTCGAGGAGCATGGCTTGGACGCTGACGGGCTGACGTTCGCTTGTGCGATGACCGTCGAAGAGCGCATCGCTGCGCCGGTTCGGGCCGCGACCGCGGTCGTCGGGCTCGGCGCCTCGAACGGCGTGCCTGAGGGACGGCTCGTGTCGTTCGGGATCGCGGGCGCGCTCTCCGGCGAGCTCGCGGTCGGAACGGTGATCGACGCGACGCGCGTCGTCGACGAGTCGGGCGCGGTGCTCTGGGAAGGCGAGCCGCTCGGGCGTCGCCCGCGCGCGACCGGGACGATCCTCGGCGCGAGCCGGATCGTCGACGACCCCGCCGAGCGGGCCCGGCCTGCATGCGGCGACAGGCGCCGATGCGGTCGACATGGAGTCGGGTGCGCTCGCGCGGAGCGGGCGGCTCGTCGGCTGCCTGCGGGCGATCAGCGATACGCCGACCCGTCGCGCTCGGCGGTGTCGCCCAGGAGCGCGACGCCGGACGGCGGACGTCGACGTCGTCGGGTTCCTGCGCGGCTTCGTCCGCGAGCCTGCGGTGACCGTGCGGGCGGCGCGCGATGCGCGCCGGGCGCTGCGGAGCCTGGAGAAGGTGGCATGAGCAAGCGCGTCCTCCTTGCCGCGCCGCGTTCCTTCTGCGCGGGAGTCGACCGCGCGATCGAGATCGTCGAGCGGTTGCTCGCCGAGCACGGCCCGCCGATCTACGTCCGGCATCAGATCGTCCACAACGACCATGTCGTCCGCCGGCTCGAGCGGCTCGGCGCGGTCTTCGTCGACGACGAGGACGAGATCCCGGCCGGAGAGATCTGCGTCCTGTCCGCGCACGGAGTCGCGCCGGCGGTCCGCGAGAGCTGCGAGCGCCGCGGCCTGCGCGTCGTCGATGCGGTCTGCCCGCTCGTCTCCAAGGTGCATGCCGAGGCTCGGCGCTACGCCGACAGCGGTCATCTCGTAGCGCTCGTCGGCCACGCCGACCATGTCGAGGTGATCGGAACCCACGGCGAGCGGCCCGAGTCGACCGTCGTGGTGGAGTCGCCGGAGGAAGCGGCGCAGCTGGAGTCCGACGGCAGGCCGGTCGCGGTGATCAGCCAGACGACCCTCTCCCTCGACGACGTCCGGTCGACCGTCGATGCGCTCGAGAAGCGGTTCGGTACGCTCACACGGCCGGGCGCCGATGACATCTGTTACGCCACCCAGAACCGCCAGGACGCCGTCAAGCGAGCTTGCCGAGGAGGCGACGCTCGATTCTCGTGATCGGGTCAGAGACGAGCTCGAACGCACAGCGGCTCGTCGAGGTCGCACGGCTCGCCGGCGCGGAGGCCGATGCTCGATCGACGGCGGAGCGAGCTCGGCGACGAGCTGGTCTCCCGGCACGAGGTGATCGGGCCTGACGGCCGGCGCCTCGACACCCGAGGAGCTCGTCGACGCGACGATCGAACAGCTCGGCGCGCGCGGCTATGACGAGGTGATCGAGATCACGGTGGCCCGCGAGGACGTGCACTTCAGGCTTCCGCGGGAGGTGGCCTCCGCGTGACCTCCGTCGAGATCCCCGTCTCGATCGCCGCAGCGCTGCCGAATCTGACGGTGCTCGACATCACGAACGACGTCCGCCGCGAAGTCGCGACGACCGGTGGCAGCGGCATCGCGTTCGTGTCCCCGAACGGTGACCCGTCGGTGATCCGGGTGCAGGAGCGAGAGACCGGCTTCTTCTCGGATCTCGAGTGCATGCTCGAGCGCCTCGTCCCGCTCGAGGTGGACGAGCGGACGAGGCTCGTCTCGATGCTGCTCGGGCCGCGGACGGAGCAAATCCCTTCAGTGACGGCTCGCTCTGCCTCGGCACTACCAGCGGATCTTCCTCGTGGCGTTCGAAGACCGCTGCAGCAACGAGTGGATTCTCACCCTGGTTTCCTAGGGGCAACCTCGCGGTTCCTTCCGAGTTGCTGCTGACTGCGCCGGGAGGCGCACACTGTCTGTGAGATGGAGAGGGCCCGTCGCCACCAGCGACTGCTGGCGCGGTTCGCGCTCAGGCCCTGCTCGCGCTCGTCGCCGAGCTGGCGGGCCGCAGTCTCGCTCACCGGCTCGACTTCGGCCGTCACGTCGAGACGCCCCTACGCGGGGGCCGAGTACTACCCGGAACTCGTCGCGGTCGTGAAGGTCGCGGTCGCGTTGATGCTCGCGCGCCTCGCGTGGCGTTTCGCCAAGGCGCGCGCGGTTGCGCGCGGCGCTCGCCGCCTGTTGATCGCGCAGGGCTCGCCGGTCGCGCGCCATCCGCCACGCGTACGGCTGCAGCTGTCCCCGCGCCTCTGGCTCGGCTCCTTCCTGGTGACCTCGCTGATCTACCTCGTGCAGATCGACGCGGAGGGGAATCTCGGTCGGATCGCTGGCCGCTGCTCGCGCCCTGGCTGCATACCGCCGCGCTGCCGGTCTTCGCAGTGCTGTCGGTCGTCGTGGCGGTCGTGTACCGCGCCGTCGAGAGCTGGCTCTCCGACTACGAGAGCTACGCGACGCGAAACCGTCGCCCGCGCCAGCCGGCTATCCGCCGAAACTCTTCCGTTCCGCGCACGAGTCTCGGCGAGCTCGTCGCGCCGCGCAGCCTCTTCGGGCTCGCGTTCGAAGTCAGGCCGCCTCCGCGCGCCTGCGTAGGCCTGCGGACTCACGTCCGCCGGCCTTGGTCTTGACCTCGACCACGGAGGAGGACGTCGTGAACGCAGAGCTAGTCACCGAACTCGAAGCACCTTTACAACGAACGACCACCAGCACCCGCGCACGGATCGTGTCCGCGCTCGGGCCGACCGCAGCGCTCGGCGGAGTCATCTGGGCGATCGTCCAGCCGTACCGCGTCACCTTGCTGCACCCGCGGGACAGGGGTTCTGGTGGCTGTTCGTCGAACCGCCGCTGCTCGCGATCGCGGTCGGGTTGTTCTTCTACTTCGTCATCACACCGGGGCTGCTGCGGGACCTCGCAGAGGACCATGCAATCGCCGAGTGAGCACGTCCACTGGCTGTTCGCGACGGGGTTCCTCCTGCTCGGCTCTCTGCCTGCTCGCAGAGGCGGTAGTGGGAACCGAGCGTCTGGCGGCGGCGGCGCGTGGCGTGCGTACCTGCTGGCCCGGCCTGGCGTCTCGCGCTCGGCGTCCTGATGTGGCCGGTGATGACCTTCTACACCAACTCGGCGATCCACATGATCGCGCACGGTGCGTGGGCTCAGGTGCTGATGGGCGGCGCGGCGATGGAGCTCGGGCCTAGTCAGCGGGAAGCTCCGCAGCGGCTGGTGGCAGTCTGGGGATGCCCGCCGGGTTCCGTCGTCTCGGGCGCCGCGTTCCTGGTGCACGAGCAGAACGCCTGGCTCTTCCAGCGCTCGGCGTTCCTGCACCACCTGCTCGGCTGGACGCTCGTCGTGGCCTCGATCTTCCCGCTCGTCCGGGTCTTCAGGCCACGCTCGCAGCTTGCGGCGACCGGCTTCGCGCTCACGTTCGTCGTCGTGGCCGGTGACGCTCTACTGCGATCGAGACGTCGCGCAGATCTTCGGGCACATCTCGCCGCTCGCGGGAGCACCGCATCGATGAGACGGCTGCTGTTCATCGGCGTCCTGGCGTTGCTCGTCTTCCGTCGGAGGCGTTCGCGCATGCGACGCTGCTGAGGACGACGCCTCAGTTCCGCCAGCGGTTGCCGCGCATCGCCGACCGACGGTCGTTCTCCGCTTCGACCAGTACGTCAAGGTGCTGCCGCAATCGGTTCAGCTGTTCTCGGCGACGCACCCCTTGCACGTGAAGCGAATCTGGGCCGACGGTCTTTCCGTCAAGGCGGCACTGCCTCGGCTGCCGCAGAGGGCCTTACACGATCCGCTGGCACGCGCCTCTCCGGCGACGGTCACGTGGTCTCCGGAGTCTTCACCTTCGGCGTGCGCGCGAACGCTCCGCCGCCGACGGAGGCGTTCGGCTCATCCGGCCCGACTCGCAGCGAAGACGTCGTCCGCTGGTTGTACTTCCTTGCGCTCGCGCTGGTCGTCGGCGGCCTCGGGTTTCGCTTACTCGTGCTGCGCGGCCGCGCCTTGACGCCCCGGGCCGAGCGGAGGTTCTTCATCCTCACCGGCATCGGCGTCATCGCCACGCTCGATGCCGGCATCGTCGCGTTCCTCCTGCGCGCCGAGGATGCCCTGCAGCTGCCGTTCGGCCGGCTCCTGTACGGCGACCTCTCGCCGCTTGCGCGCGCTCGCGGTTCGGCCACGCGTTCATCGCGATGACTCTCGGCTTTGCCCTCGTGGCCGCCTTGCTCTTCCTCGCGTGGCTTACCGACCGGGCGTTCTGTTGTGGCCGGCGTTCGTGCTCGCGCTCGCTGTTCGCCTCGGGGCTCTCGCTGTCGGGTCACTCCGCGGCCGATGCCGGCTCATCGTGGAAGTCGCAGCTCGCGGACTGGGCGCATCTCTCCGCCGCCTGTCTCTGGATCGGCGGTCTGATCCAGCTCGTGGCCGTCGTCTGGCCGCTGATGCCCGATGCGCGGCGCGAGGCCTTCCTCGCGCTTTTCGCGGCTTGCAACCGTCTGCGTCGGCGTCCTCCTGGCGGCGGGGATCTACCTGGCGATCCTGCGCCTGCCACAGCTGAAAGATCTCTGGACGACCAACTACGGCGAGGTGCTCCTCGTCAAGATCGGGCTCGTGTCGCTCGCGCTCGCGTGGGGCGGCGTGCACAAGCTCGTCGCCGTGCCCGCACTGGCGGGTGGCAAGGAGGGAAGAATGCTGCCGCGCCTGCGCGGGAGCTTGCTCGGCGAGAGCATGGTCGGCATGGCCGTGCTGCTCGCCGCCGCCGTGCTCGTGGACGCGAAGCCGCCGGTTCCCCGGCGCCCACGCCACCGGCGGCGAGTAGCGTTCCCAGGTAGTGCTCTATTCGATCTCGGGCGGCGCGGGCTTTCTCGGCCTGCACCTGGCGCGGCGGCTGCTGGCCGAGGGCCACCAGGTGCGCACCCTCGACGTCGTCCCGCTGGACGACGCCGAGCTCGAGCAATCCGTCGAGGAGCTGCGCGGTGACATTCGCGACCCGGACCGAGTGCGTGCGCTCGTCGCCGGAGCCGACGTGGTCGTGCACGCGGCGGCGGCGCTTCCGATTCAGGCTTCGCGCGAATCGATTCGCTCCGTCAACGTCGGCGGGACGGAGAACGTCCTGCACGCCGCGCACGACGCGGAGGTCAGGCGTGTCGTCTTCATCTCGTCGACCGCGGTCTACGGCGTGCCGGAGAAGCATCCGATCGAAGAGAGCGATCCGCTCGTCGGCGTCGGCGCCTACGGCGAGTCGAAGATCGACGCGGAAGGGCTGTGCCGCGTCGCCGCTGTCGAGACGACGATCATCCGCCCGAAGACGTTCATCGGCCCGGAACGACTCGGCGTGTTCGAGATCCTGTTCGACTGGATCCGTGAGGGACGTCGCATCTACACGCTCGGCAAGGGCACAACCACTATCAGCTGCTCGGCGTGGAGGATCTCGTCGATGCGATCGTGCGCGCGGGGCACGAGCCGAGGGCCGCGCGCGAGACCTTCAACGTCGGCGCGACCGAGTTCTGGGACCGTTCGTTCCGACCTGCAGGCGTTGATCGACCACGCGGGATCGTCGTCCCGGTTGCAGCCCATCCCGGTGAAGCCCGCCGAGCTCGCGCTCCGCGGCCCGAGCTCATGCGCGTCTCGCCGCTCGCGGAATGGCACTACAAGACCGCGCACAAGGACTCCTTCGTCGACGTCACGAAGGCGCAGCAGCTTGCTCGGCTGGCAGCCCGGCTCTCGAACCGCGACGCCCTGATCGAGACGTACGACTGGTATCTCGCAAACCGCGAGCGGAGTCGGTGCGGCCGGCGTCACGCACCGCGTGCCGTGGAATCAGCAGGCGCTCGGTCTGCTCAAACGCCTGTCGTGATCTTCCTCGACGAAGCCGACGTGCGCGAGCTGCTCGATCTCGACGCGCTCGTCGACGCGCTCGCGGACGCGCACAGAGAATCTGAGCGCCGGCGACGTGTCGATGCCGCCGCGCATTGCGGCGCTGGTGCAGGAGCGACAGGGTCTGCTCGGGGTGATGCCGGCGTACCTCCCTCGGCAGGGCTCGCCTGCAAGCTCGTGACTCTCTTCCCGCAGAACACCGATCAGGCACACACATCAAGCGGTGATCGCGGTCTTCGATCCGGAGAACGGCTCCCCGCTGGCGTTCATGGACGGAGGTACATCACTGCGACCCGAACGGCCGCGGGCTCGGCGCTGGCGACACGGTTGCTCGCGCGCGAGGACTCGCAGGTGCTCGCCCTCGTCGGCACGGGAGTCCAGGCGCGGTCGCACGCGCGCGCGCTCTACACGCGTCCGGCAATTCGACGAGATTCGCGTCGCAGGGCGTGACTCGGCGAAGGCCGAAGCGCTCGCCGACGAGCTCGGCCCGAAGGCATGGGCCGTGAGCTCGTACGAGAAGCGATCCGGGGTGCCGACGTCGTCGCGGCGACGACACACGCCACCGAGCCCGTCGTCTCGGCGCGAGTGGCTGTCGCCGGGAGTGCACGTGAACTCCGTCGGGCTCAACCCAGAACTGGTCGCGAGGTCGACGCAGAGACCGTGAGAGACGCCCTGCTCGTCGTCGAGTCGCGCGTGAGTCCGCACTCACACCGCCTCCCGCAGGTGCGCCCGAGCTCGTCGGCCTCGACGCGCAGGACGTTCACGCGGAGCTGGGGAGTCTCGTGGCGCGCACGAGGCCGGGACGCAGCTCCGCGATGAGATCACCCTGTATAAGTCGGTCGGCGTCGCCGTCCAGGACGTAGCCGCAGCAGCTTTGGTAGCTCGAGGCCTGCGCGGGAACGGTCGTTTGGACCGGGTCATCGAGTTGGAGGAAGCGACATGAGCACGCAACAACTGACTTCAGACCAGGCCTCGAAGGCGTCGTCGCCGTCGAGACCGAGATCGCGGAGCCTGATCGCGACGGCGGAATGCTTCGCTATCGCGGCGTCGACGTCGAGGCCGCTCGTCGGCAAGGTCCCCTACGAGAACGTGTGGGGCCTGCTCGTCGACGACGACACTCAACTCGAAGATGCCGGATCCGGAGCCGCACGAACCGGTCGGGCTGACGGGCAACGCACCGGCCGACCTCCAGGCGGAGACGGCGCGGCTTTCGCGGCGAGATGGAAGCTCGGCAAGCTGATCGAGATCTCCGACGAGCAGGCGCGCGAGGATCTCGGCCGGCTCTCGGCGCAGATGATGTCGATCGTCGCCCGGTCTGCCCGCGCTCGCCGACGGGAAGACGGACGCCGGTTCCGGACGAGGTCGTCGCACGCGGGAAGACCGCGGCCGGAGAAGTTCCTGCCTGCGCTGGCGAGGCGAGGCCGACCCGCGTCACGTAAAGGCGATCGACACGTACTGGATCTGCACGGCCGAGCACGGCCTGAACGCATCGACGTTCACCGCGCGCGTCGTCGCCTCGACCGGCGCCGACTGCGGCGCGCGCGCTCTCGTCGGCGGTCGGCGCGCTTTCCGGCCCGCTGCACGGCGGCGCGCCCGCGCACGTGAAGCCGATGCTCGACGGAGGTCGCGCGCATGGGCGACCCGGAGCGTTGGGTCAGGACGACGCTCGCGCGCAGGGAAGCGGATCATGGGCTTCGGCCACCGCGTCTACCGCGCCGAGGACCCGCGCTCGCGCATCCTCAAGCGGACGGCGAAGGAGCTCGGCTCGCCGCGAGTCGAGGTCGCCGAGGAGCTCGAGGAGCGTCGCGCTGGCGCGCGCTGCAGAAGCGTCACCGACCGGCGTACTCGCGACGAACGTCGAGTACTACTCGGCGGTCGTCCTCGACGTCGCGGAGATCCCGCCGCCGCTTGCGCCCGCGATGTTCGCCTGCTCGCGCGTCGCCGGCTGGTCGGCGCACATCATCGAGCAGAAGAAGACCGGCCGCCTCTTCCGGCCGTCGGCCCGCTACGTCGGCCCGGGCGAGCGCACCGTCCGAGCTCTCCGCCCAGTGACAGGTCCCGAAGCTGCTGGGGTCAGACGCCAGTAGTTCGAGACGTGGCTCTCGCAGCCGGGACGTCTAGAACGGCTGGGGTCAGACCCCCGGTACTTCGAGACGTGGCTCCCGCATGTGGGTCCCGCCCATGGAGCTGACGGGCTACCGCGAGCGGTTTCCGATCCTCCGCGACACGACGTACCTGATCAACCACTCGCTGGGCGCCATGCCGCGCTGCCGCCGAGGATCGGCGTGCTCGAGTTCACGCGCATGTGGCGCGAGCGCGGGATCCGCGCGTGGGGCGAGGGCTGGTGGGAGATGCCGATGACGGTCGGCGACCAGATCGGACGCATCATCGGCGCACCGCCGGGCTCGACGGTGCATGCACCAGAACGTCGCCGTTGCCGAGGCGATCGTGCTGTCGTGCTTCCGCCCGGTCGACCCGCACCGGAACCGCGTCGTCTACGAGCGAGGCAACTTCCCGAGCGTGCGCTACCTCTACCAGGCGCCAGCCGGAGCTCGACGTCGTCGTCTGTCGAGGACGACCAGGCGATCGTCGACGCGATCGACGAGCGCACGTTGCTCGTGCCGATCACGCACGTCCTGTTCAAGACCGGTGAGATCCAGGACGTCGAGGCGATCATCCGCCGGGCGCACGAGGTCGGCGCGCACGTCGTGCTCGACGCGTACCAGTCGGCCGGCATCGTGCCGCTCGACGTCGCGGCGCTCAACGTCGACTTCGCGGTCGGCGGCAGCGTCAAGTGGCTCTGCGGCGGGCCGGGGAACGGCTGGCTCTACGTCCGTCCCGATCTGGCGGAGCTGCTCGAGCCGACGTTCGTCGGCTGGCAGGCGCATGCGCGGCCGTTCGGCTTCGAGCCCGAGCTCGAGTACGCCGACGGCGCGGCGCGCTTTCTCACCGGCACGCCGAACGTTCCTGCGCTCTACGCAGCGACTGCGGGCTACGACCTGATCGAGGAGATCGGCGTCGAACGGATCCGCGAGAACTCGCTCCGGCAGACGCAGCTGCTGATCGACCTCGCCGACGAGGCCGGCTTCGAGGTCGGCAGCCCTCGCGACGCCGCGCGGCGCGGCGGCACCGTCACGGTGCGCACGCCGGAGTTCGAGGCCGTGCACAAGGAGCTCGGCGAGCGCCAGATCATCTGCGACTTCCGGCCCGACGCCGGCATTCGCATCGGGCCGCACTACTACAACACGGACGACGAGCTCCGGTTCGCGATCGCTCAGGTCGCCGAGATCCTCGAAACGGGCGCCTACGAGCTGCCATTTCGGGCGCAACCACGCGGTTCTGACTGCTGGGATCCCTCTGTTGAGGGAGTCTGGCATCTCTCGATGCGGGTACGTTGAGCTCGATGAAGACCGCCGTCTTCTTCACCGCAGCGATTCTCCTCGCCCTGTCCGCCGCTGAAGCAGCGAACGCTTCCAGAGATCATCGATCGCAACGCGCAGAGCGTCAGGCTCGCTGTCGACGCAAGCGGTCGCGCGCTCGCGAGCTACCGGGTTCGTGGACGCGCCATGCACGTGCTCGCGTGGGGCGCGGTGGACGCACGACAGCCGACGAGTGGGAAGCCGCAGGTGCACTTCCGCAAGGACTACTCGGGCGGACAGTGGACGTCGTTCAGGAACCAGTGCCGTGCGTACGACGGCCCGAAGCTCGCGTTCCAGGTCGCAGCATGCGCCGCGCCCGACGGTTCGTACTGGGCACTGCAGTCGTGGCGGAGAACGCTCCCGAACCTCGACGGCCGCCCGCAGCGCGGGCGCGGAGCCTGGGAGCTCCATCTCTCCCACTGGTCGGGCCCGCTCGCAACGTCTGGAAGCGTGGACCGACTGGGTCTACGGCGGCCGCTACCACCACCTGTTCGGGCGGCTCACCTACGCCGGCAAGCCCGTGTACGGCTTCTCGGCGTCGCGTGTCGGCTCACCGCTCGACGGTTACGGGCGGAACATCTACGTCGACACGTTCGACTCGCGCTACGGGAAGAGGCTGGCGGCGGGAGAACGCGTTCCTCGCGCACCGCCCGACGGGAGTCTTCTGTTACGGCTTCTACCGATTCAGCTCACGCGGCCCGGGCAACGGCGCGATGTACCGCTCTGACGGCGCCCGGCCCTGGAGTCACGCCCGACGTCAGCATCACGATCCCGGGACTGCACGACTACAACCCGAACAGCTCAACGGACGTTGCGTACGAACGACAGCAGAACGCCTTGCGGGACTCCATCGCCGGAGCCGACAAGAAGTGCCACGTTCACTGATCGAGCAGCTCCACTAGTCGTTCCGCGTAGGCGGGCGCAGTCGGTGCGTCCTCGTGCCTGAAGTACGCGTAGAGCGGCACGTCGACCTGCCGAAGCCGCGGCGCCCATTCGCGTAGCGCCTCGTCGTCGTAGGGCGGATCGCGGAAACGCACGTAGCGAAACGGTGCGTCGTGCTCGAGATCGTTGACGCGCACCGCTCCCGCCGCGGCCAGGCGAGGCTCGATCCCGTCCCACGACGGATGCGCGAGGTCGAAGGCGACCTGCAAGCTCCGGGTCGAGCGAGCCGCAGGATCAGCTCGATCATGCCCTCGTCTCGCGCGCTGATCAACGAGACGCGGATCGGCCCGAGCCGGTCGCCGAGTGCGCCAACGCGAGGGCCGAAGTCGGCGAGCAGCCCGGGACGGTTGCCCGCGAGCTTCGGCGCGAAGCGAAAGCCCGGCGGTGTCTGCTCCGCCCAGCGCACGAACTGCTCCTCGGCGGGAATGCGGTAGCCGGTGGTGTTCAGCTCGACCGTCGAGAAGCGGCCGGCGTAGAAGCGGAGGAACTCCTTCGAATCGGTCCCGGGTGGGTAGAACCCGGGCTTCCACGAAGGGTAGGACCAGCCGGAGGTGCCGACATGCACCCCGGCTAAACTCGCTCGACCCATGGCCACGACGGACAGAGTGATAGCCGAAGACGCCATCCGTGTCCTCGATCACGGGTTCGTGCGGCTCGACGACGCGATGGCGACCGACCTCTCGGTCGTGAACGCCGCCAGGGTCAGCTTCGCCCGTCGCAAGGACGTCATGGAAGAGGCCGACGAGGGACTGATCCGTTTCCTGATGCGGGATCGGCACGGGACGCCGTTCGAGCACAACTCGTTCCGATTCCACATCCGCGCGCCGATCTTCGTCGCGCGCGAGTGGTTCCGACACCGTGTCGGCTCCTTCAATGAGTTCTCGATGCGCTATGCGAAGGCAACCGACGACTTCTACGTGCCCGAGCGCCGACGACGTGCGCAGCCAGGTCGGGAAGCCCGGCGCCTACTCGTTCGAGCCGGTCGACGAGGAGCTCGCCGAGCGGACGCGTGAAGAGTTCCAGGAGGTCTACCAGCACGCCTTCGAGACGTACGAGCGGCTCGTCGAGGCGGGCGTCGCGCGCGAGCTCGCCCGCTCGGTGATGCCGGTCGGCGCGTACACGGAGTTCTTCTGGACGGTCAACGCCCGCGCGTTGATGAACTTCGTCTCACTGCGCGCAGCCGAGACCGCGCAGCGCGAGATCAGGCGCTACGCCGACGCCGTCGAGCATTTCTTCGCCGCGAAGATGCCGGTCACGCACGCGGCCTTCGTCGCGGCGAACCGCGTCGCGCCCTAGGCCGGGCTTCAGAACGATCTGATCGGGCTTGAAGTGCCCGGACGGCTGGCGTGTGACGACCCAGCCGTTCTGGTCGAACCGGCTGAGGTCATAGGCGGCGTTCATGCGGATCGTTGCCCTTCGCCGCCGTTCGAGTTGAACGTGCTGCAGAGGACGACGGGCTTGCCGCCCTTCGTCAGGTAGAGGTCGTAGTAGCCGCCCTTCGGGAGCCGGTCGAGTCCCTTGATGTGCAGGTCCATCGGCCAGTTGCCATCCGCGTCGGCCTTGCCGAGCTGGAGGATCCCGTCGCATTGGGGTCGAGACTCGTTCCGGCCAGTCGCACGACGCGTTCGGTGCTCAGAGACGTCGAGCTCGGAGCCGTCGCCTGGCCGAGGATGAACCCGCCGCCGACCAGAGTCGCGATCGCGGCGGCGATCAGGAGCGGCCTGCGGTGAACGGGCTTGGTGAGAGGTTGCTGCGACTCGTCGGGCCACGGCACCAGATCCAGCTCCGGCGACAGCTCGGGCGGCGGGGCCGCGCGCACGAGGAGATCGTGGGCACGCCGAAGCGCGCTCCCGCTCCTCCGCAGGGACATCGCTGCCAATCAGCTGGTCGAAATCGGGCTCGCGCCTCACCTGCAGTTCTCCTTCGAGTAGATCGGCGAGCCGGCCGAGACCGGCACGAGTCCGCGTCTTCACCGTACCGAGCGGGATGCCGAGGAAGTCTGCGACCTCGCTCTGCGAAAGGCCGCCGTAGTAGGCGAGCTCGATCACGTCGCGCTCGTTCGGCGAAAGACTCTCGAGGGCGCGGTGCACCCTCCACGACACGTACGACGCCTCCGCGCGCTCGTCGGGGCCCAGCTCCGTCGAGGCGATGTCGGGCACCTCTCCCGGTGGCTCAGTCCGGCTCCGACTCGCGGTCGACGATCGCGTTGCGCGCGACCGCGTAGAGCCAGGAGCGCCCGCGCCGCGGTCGGGCTTGTAGGTGCGGGCGGAGCGCCAGACCGCGGCGAACGTCTCCTGACTGCATCCTCGGCGCGCATCCGGTCGCCGAGCCGCCTGAGCGCCAGGCCGAAGACCGGCCGCGCAGAAGCGGTGGTAGAGCGCCTCGAAGGCATTCGCATCCCGCCGGGCGACGCGCCGGATCAGGTCGCCGTCGGTCAGCCTGCCGAGGTCTGGCAGGTTCAGGCCGGTCGTTTCCCGGTTGCCCTCATGGGGCATGGCGGATGGCAAGGCGAGGCTGATGCCCATCTTCTCGGGATCTCTACGGAATTCCACGTCTGCTGGATTGCAGGCAGACCTGGGGTGTCCACCACAAGCACGACCCATACCAAACGCTTAAAACCGCTTACGCGCCTGCGCACGTCTGAAGGGAAGGAAGGGGAAAACACAGGGGGTTCCAGGATGCGCAGGTTCATTCCGATCGCAGTGGCAGGTGTGGCACTGGTGCTGGCAGCACCGGCGTCCACGGCGACGAGCACGGTTCAGATCAGGAGCACGGGGTTCGTGCCGGCCACCGTGACGATCAACCAGAACGACTCGGTCACCTGGACGAACACCGACACGAAGGATCACCAGGTCGTCGCGAACGGTGGCTCGTTCGCCTCGGCGATCCTGGCGAAAGGCAAGAGCTACACCCATGTCTTCCGCAGCGGGGGACGTTCCGCTACCACGACGGCCTCCATCCCGCACTGAAGGGAACGGTCATCGTTCGCGGTGCGTCGCCGGTGGTGACGCTCGCCGTCGTCCGCGCCGGTCGTGAAGTTCGGGACGCAGGTGACCCTGACCGGCGTGGTGAACAGCAAGCGGGCCGGCGAGACGGTCACGATCGCGGCGCTGCCCTTCGGGCAGACCACGAAGCAGGTCGCGGCCACGCTGCAAACCACGAGCGGCGGTGCGTTCACGTTCAACGTGACGCCTGAGGTCAACACGACGTACCAGGCGCAGTGGAAGGGGGCGGAAAGCTCGGTCGGCGTCCAGGTTCAGCCGACGGTCAAGCTGCCGTTCGTCGCCAAGTCGGGCTACTTCCATTTCTACGTGACCGCGGGCCAGTCGTTTGCAGGACGCTTCGTCTTCCTGCAGCGCTTCACGCTCACGAACGATGGATCAACGTCGGCCGCCTGCAGCTCGGACAGCAGTCCGGCCGGATCATGGGGATGAAGTACGTCCGCTCGAGGATCCCGCGCGGGCGCTGGTCGATCCGGATCTACATGCCGGCGAGCGAGATGCCCGGCGGTTGCATCGACTGCGTGGAGCGGCACGCAGCCCGTCGTCAAGCACTGACGCACCGAGAGAGCGCGGACTACTTGTCCGCGCGCTCTCGCACCTTTCTGAACGGCGCTCCCAGTTGACGACGTTCCACCAGGTCTCGAGGTATTCGGGCCTGCGGTTCTGGTACTTCAGGTAGTAGGCGTGCTCCCACACGTCGATGCCGAGCAGCGGGACGTCCGAGTTCGAGATCGGTGAGTCCTGGTTCGCGGTCGAGTACACGGCGAGAGCGGTGCCGTCGTGAGACGAGCCAGCTCCAACCCGAGCCGAAGCGCTTCACACCCGTGTCGATGAGGTCGCTTCTTGAGCTCGTCGACGCTGCCGAACGTGGTCGGCGATCGCCTCGGCGAGGGAGCCGTTCGGCTCGCCGCCGCCGTCGGGGCTCATGATCTCCCAGAAGAGCGAGTGGTTCGCATGGCCCCCGGCGTTGTTGCGAACCGCCGTCTTGATGTCCTCGGGCAGGATCTCGAGGTTCGCCAGCACGTTCTCCACCGGCCGGTTCTCCCACTCGGTCCCCGCGAGCGCCTTGTTGGCGTTGTCGACGTAGGCCTGGTGGTGTTTGTCGTGGTGGAGCCGCATCGTCTGTTCGTCGATGTGCGGCTCGAGGGCGTCGTAGTCGTACGGAAGAGGCGGAACCTCGTAGGGCATGGTGGCTCCTTGCTCGCTTGCTGACCGAGGATATGCTCCGCGCGCCTAGCTAGGAAGAGAGAGGAGAGAGATGGCGTCGCTTGCCTTCAGGTTCGAGGAGATCACCGCCAGGGAGCTGAAGCCCGAGCTCTACGAGCTCGACGGCATCTCCCGCGCGACGATCGAGGCTCACTACAAGCTCTACCAGGGCTACGTCAACAAGCGGAACGAGATCCTCGCGCGGCTCGACGGGGTCGACACGACCGCTGCGAACCAGGTCTACTCGGAGATTCGCGCGCTCAAGGTCGATCTCACCTTCGCGATCGGCGGGATCAAGAACCACGAGATCTACTTCGAGCACCTCGGCGGGCGGCGGCGGCGACCCGACCGGACCGATCGGCGACCTGATCGAGCGCGACTTCGGCTCGTTCCAGGACTGGCGCGACCGACCTGAAGGCGACGGGGATGGCCGGCCGCGGCTGGGCCTGGACGGCCTACGACTGGGACGAGGGCCGCCTCTTCAACTACGTCGGCGACGCGCAGAACACCTATCCGATCTGGAACGCGACGCCGCTCGTCGCGCTCGACGTCTACGAGCACGCCTACTTCCTCGACTACCAGACCGACCGCGCGTCCTACATCGACGCGTTCTTCGACAACCTCGACTGGCCGACGGTCAACGACTGGGTCTCGAAGTACCAGATCCAGACCTAGCAACGACAATGACCACGGCGCTCCCAGTCGCCGCCGGCTACGTGCTCGGCTCAATGCCGTGGGGTACTGGCTCGCCGCGGCTCTTCAAGCACGACGACATCCGGCAGCACGGGCAGCGGCAACATCGGCGGAACGAACGTCTGGCGCGTCTACGGCTGGAAGCTCGGTGCTCCGGTCGTCGTGCTCGACACCGTCGAAGGGCTTCGCGCCGCGCGTTCGTCGCGACGCTGACCGTCTCCGCATCTCGCCGGCGTCCTCGCCGGCGGGCGGCGATGCTCGGCCACTGGCGCCCGATGTTTCTGCGGTGTGCAGCGCGGCGGCAAGGTGGTGGCGACCTGCGGCGGCGCGTTCTCGGCGTTGCCCTGATCGTCGGTGGGATCGGCGCCGCAGTCTGGATCGTGACCTTCCTGCTCTTCCGTTACGCCTCGCTCGCCTCGATCGTCTCCGCTCTCGCGGTGCCGGTCATCGCTGTGCTGCTCGGGGAGCCGTGGCCCGTGATCGCGTTCGCCGCCGGCAGCAGCGATCGCCGTCATCGTGCTGCACCGCGCCAGCATCAACCGCCTGCGCGCACGGCACGGAGAACCGATTCAGGTTCCGGCGGCTGAGCGCCGCGAGCCACTGGCCGTAGCTCGGTGTGCCGCTGTCGGCCGGCTCACCGTCGTGCAGCTCGCGGCGAAGCTCACCGACGGTCCCGCTAGCGCTCGGCCAGCGACGTCGTGCGAATGGATCGTCTCGAAGTTGAGCTGGCGCGCGAGGACGAAGTCATCGTCGTCCAGCTCGGCGTAGCGTTCGAGCGTCGACTGCAGCGAGATGCGCACCGAGTCCTCGACGAAGCGCGGCTGCAGATGCGCATGCTCGACGACGAAGAGCTCGTCCGGCCGCTTCAGCAGCTCGTAGATCGGCGAGCTCATCGAGCCGCTCGACGATTCCGGCGAGCTGCTCGGCATTGACCGGACGGTCGCTCCCGATGTAGAGGCGTTCCGCGCCCGCGCTGGTTGTGCGTCGCGATCGGGACGAGCTCGAGGATTCGCTCGACGTCGGTTTCCTCGAAGCCGGCCTCGAGCAGCCGCTCGGACGCCTCGCCCCGCACGAGCCCCTGTGCGCACGGGCAGGCGTTGATCCCCGTCGCCTCGACGCCGACGATTCGCCGCACGCGCGACTTCGTCGCGACGGCGGCGATGCCGATGATCGAGATCATCTCCTGCGTGGCGAGGCCCGTGTCACCGGCGTGCGGCGCTCGAGCGGATAGCGGGCGGCGATCCGAACTTCCGCGCGACCAGCGCGCCTGGCGGCGCGACGATCTGGCGGGCGATGTGCTCGGCCAGCTCTCCACGAGGAGCGCCTCGCCGATCACGACCTCGTCGATCGCCTCCTCGAACAGCTCGGGAAGCGCGACATGTGCACGCCCTTCTGCGCGGGATCGAGGTCGACGAAGCAGTCGATGTCGGCGGAGATCAGCTTCTCGCGCGCCGCCCCAGCGCAGGCGGATCGCCTTTGCGACGCCCTGCACCCCGGCGCGCGAGAGGCCGAGCTGCACTTCGGGCGTCGAAGCCTGCAGGTCGTCCGAGGAGCTCCCGTGACTCGGTCATGCGACGAAAGGTTAGTGTCAGGCCGCCACGTGGGGATTCAGACGCCAGTTTTCCGCGGCTTCGTCTCGCTCGCCGCTCACGACCTGCGCACGCCGCTGGCGACGATCCACGGGTTCGCGCAGACCTCGTGCGCATGAACGACCTCGGCGAGCCGAAGCAGCGCTACCTCGAGATGATCGACGCCGCTGCGCTCCAGCTCGCCGAGCTCCTCGACGAGCTCGGCGTCGCCGCGCGCATCGAGGGCGATCGCTATGAGCCGAATCGCCAGCCCGTCGACTCTCTCGACCTTGCGCGCCACGCGGCCGCGGAGCTCGGAGAGGAGCGTGTCGTCGTCTCGGGGACTGGCGCAGCGTGCGTGGTCGACGTCGACGCGACACAGCGCGGCGTCGCCGCTCTGGCGCAGGCAGCCCTGCGGCACGGAGGATTAGAGCAGGTCGACCTGCGGTCGTCGATGGGGTGACGCTGACGATCGGCCCCGTGACCGCTTCGTCGGGCCCCGTCCTGCTGGGAGCGGAGCTGCGGGACCTCGGTGCAGCCGTTGGGGTGACGGGTCATCCGGGCGAATCGGCGGCTCGGTGGCACTCGACGGCGACGCTGCTGGCGTGTCACGCTCCCGGCGTGAGCCGGGCGCACAGGTCAGTCTGCTGCGCTGGCTGCGCCGCCAGCTCCAGCAGCCGACGCCGACCCGCGAGCATCTCGAAGCGGCGGTGGAGAACGACGATCCGTCCGAGGTGCGGCGGCTGCTCGCCGACATGCCGTTCAGCGACGCTCAGCGCCGGCATGTCGAAGACGCTGCTGGACGCCTGGAAGAGGGCCGCTAGGGCTCGGCGCCGTGATCGAGCAGCAGCTGCTCGACGCGTTCGTCGCCGTTCTGGCGTGCCGCGTCGATCGCAGTGAAACCGCCGCCCTGCCTGAGGTTCGGATCGGCACCGTGCTCCAGCGCGAGCTGCACGAGCTCGTACCGCACCGACTCGTCCTTCCCTCCGCAGCGGCAGCGGCGTGAATGGCCGCGGTCTGGACGTGCTCGTTTCTCGAGAGGGCATTCACGTCCGCGCCGCGTTCGAGCAGGAGACGCGCCGCGTCGACATGTCCGAAGAAGCAGGCCAGGCCGAGCGGGTGAAAGCCGTCGTCGCCGAATGCGTTCGCGCGCGCCGGGTCCTCGTCGAGCAGCTCGCGCAGCCTGTCCGTGCGGCCGACCGCCGCCAGCCTCGAAGACGTCGAGGCTCGGGTCGGCGGCGAGCAGCTCGTCGACCGTCGCCCGGTCGCCCCGGTACAGCGCTTGCAGCAGGCTTCGACATCAGCGCAGCAATCGTGACAGGCGTCGGTCCTTGAGGACTCGCCCGCCGGTCTGGCATTCGGGGCAGTAGAAGATCGTGTGTTCCTCGAAGTCGACCTGCGCGATGGCGGTGCCGCAGACGTAGCAGGGCTCGCCGAGCTTCTTGTGCACGCGGTACGTGCGCTTGTCGTTCGCCCCTGCTCGCGGAGCTCGAGCCCGCGCGTGAGCTCGGCGTCGATCGCGTCCGCCAGAGCCTCGACCTGCTCGGGCGTCACGTCTCGGGTCAGCTCGTACGGCGAGAGCTTTGCGTGATGGAGGATCTCGTTCGCCCAGGCCCGCCCGATGCCGGCGATCACCCGCTGGTCGCGCAGCATCGAGTGCAGCCGTCTCGATTCGGTTGCGCAGATCTCCGCGCAGCCGCTCCGCACCGATGCCGAGTGCCTCCGGTCCGAGATGGCTAAGCTCTTCTTCGAGCTCCTCGGGGTTGAGCAGCCAGACACCGGCACGCTTCTTCGCGCCGGCCTCGGTGAGCACGAGCCGCGCGCCTCCTCGAAGACGAGCTGGAACGCCGGCGTCTTCGGGCCTGTCTCGCCGGCCTTGAGGTACTTCAAGCGACCGGCGGTCATCAGGTGCACGAGCAGCACGAGCTCCCCGTCGGCCGTGGGGAAGAAGAGCCGCTTCGCGCGACGCTCCGCGCCCGGCGAGCTGCCTGCCCTCGAGGCTCGAAAGCGGCGGATCGAACGTCTTCAGGGTCGCGATGTGCGCCGGCCCCGCCTTGACGATCGGGAACGCGGAGACCGGATCGTCGAGCGCCCGCCGCCAGGCCTCCATCTCCGGTAGCTCAGGCATCCCGCCGTTTATTCCCTTCCGCGAGGGGCGGAGCGATTCGCCTTTAGGCTCCGCCGCATGGACCCGATCAGGGTAGCCGTGCGCCGGGGAGGTGTGGTCGAGGCGATCCACCGTGTCCACGGCGTCGCGGTGCAGGACGGTGCGGTGATCGCAGAAGCAGGGGACTCCGGCCTCGTCGCCTTCATGCGCTCGTCGTCCAAGCCTCTGCAGGCGCTCCCGCTCGCGCGCGCCCGCGACGATCTCGACGAGCGCGACCTGGCGATCGCCTCTGCGTCACATCTCGCCGATCCGGCGCAGCTCGCCGCCGTGCGGGCGCTGCTCTCCAAGGCGCCGGCGAGCGAGGACGAGCTCGAGTGTGGTCCCGAGGGAGAGCCTCCGTCCCGGCTCAAGCACAACTGCTCGGGCAAGCACGCCGGGCATGCTCGCCCTCTGCCGTGCGAAGGGCTGGCGAAGCGAGGGCTACCGGCTCGAGGGCCACCGCGTCCAGCGGGAGATGCTCGCGGCGCACGCCGAGGCGGCGGAGGTGGCGGAGGACGAGATCCGGACCGCGGTCGACGGCTGCGGCGTGCTCACCTTCGCGCTGCCGCTGGAACGAATGGCACATGCGTTCGCGCCGCTTCGACGCAGCTCGACGGGGGCGACCGCATCGCCGAGGCATGCGCGCGTATCCCGACCTGATCCGCGGTCCGCGCGCCGCCGACTCACGGCTGATGAAGACGCTGCCGGGCTGGATCGCAAAGGGCGGCGCCGAAGGCCTGTTCTGCGCGCGCGGGCGACGGAATCGGAGTCGCGCTCAAGGTCGAAGACGGAAACGGCCGTGCGGTCGGCCCCTGCCGCCGCCTCGTTCTTTCGGCAGCTGGACCTGGATCTCGGCGACCTTGGCCGTCCAGCCTCTGAACAACAGCAGGGGCGAGCGAGTAGGCGAGATCGCTCTGTAGCCAGGCTCAGCGCCCTTTCGAGTCCTCCATAAAAAAGTCGCTCTTTGCTTTCGTCGGAAGCCCTGTAATATGCGGAACGCGAGAGGGTGAGCCGGGGGAAGCGGGTATCCGGCTCTTTTGCGTTTCAGGTAGACCCAAAGCCCCGTCCACTTAACGCGAATGTAGCCGGGAGGTAGGCCGCCGTTGCTCACCGTCGAAATCTCCCTTCCTGAGGTCGAGGAGCTTCAAAAGCTCGTCCAGGAAGGTCTCGAGAAGGGCGTTCTCAACTACGACGAGATCGCAAACGGGCTCGAAGACGTCGAGCTCACGAAGGAGCAGATCGAGGACTTCTACACGTACCTCGTCGATCACGGGGTCGAGCTGCTGGAAGGCGAGACGCACAAGCATCCGCCGCACGAGCAGCTCCCACACCCGAGGAAGAGAAGGACCGAAGCTCGACCTGAGCGTCGAGCCGTCACTCGACTCGTTGCGGCTCTACCTGCGCGAGATCGGAAAGGTCTCGCTGCTGACCGCCGACCAGGAGGTCTATCTCGCCAAGCGCATCGAGCGCGGGGACATGTCGGCGAAGACTCAGATGATCGAGGCGAACCTCCGGCTGGTCGTGTCGATCGCGAAGTCGTATCTCGGCCGCGGGCTGAGCTTCCTCGACCTGATCCAGGAGGGCTCGCTCGGGCTGATCAGGGCGGTCGAGAAGTTCGACTACCGCAAGGGCTACAAGTTCTCGACCTACGCGACCTGGTGGATCCGGCAGGCCGTGACGCGGGCGATCGCCGACAAGGCGCGGACGATCCGCATCCCGGTGCACATGGTCGAGAAGCTCAACAAGGTCGTGCACATCGAGCGCCAGCTGGTGCAGCGCCTCGGGCGTGAGCCCCAGCCGGACGAGATCGCCGAGGAGCTCGAGATGACGACGGAGGAAGTCCGCGAGATCCTGCGCATGTCGCAGCTGCCGGTGTCGCTCGAGAAGCCGATCGGCGAGGAAGAGGAGTCGGAGCTCGGTGACTTCGTCGAGGACGAGTCGGCCGAGTCGCCGTTCGACACCGCGACGCTGTCGCTGCGCCGCGAGGACGTCGAGCTTGCGCTGTCCGCGCTGCCCGAACGCGAGCGGCAGGTGATCGAGCTTCGCTTCGGCCTTTCCGGGGCGCAGCCGTGCACCCTCGAGGAGGTCGGGCGCGCTTTCGGCGTCACGCGCGAGCGGATCCGTCAGATCGAGAACAACACGCTCAAGAAGCTCGAGTCCCTGCCCGAGGCGCAGGGCCTCAAAGACTGCGTTTGACGCTCTAGCGGAACGTCACGACAGGCGCGTGGACGCTGATGGCGCGGTCGCCGAGGAATCCGGGCTGCGCGACGTCGAAGCGGAGATTCCACTCGCCGGCGGGCACGTGGAAGTCGAGCGGGATCCGCTCGCCGGGATGCACACGCACGGTGCGGTCGATGCCCTTGCCGCTCAGATGGAGCGGGGTGACGCGAGTGCCCGGCGGGAGTCGCAGCACGAGGTGCAGCGTCCCGCCGCTCGTGCTCCACACCGTGAAAGCTCCGCGTGGCGCCAGCCAGCCGTCGAGGAAGCGTCCGGCGGCGATCATCTGCAGGCGCGGCGTTCCGGCGGGGCGATAGAGATCGAAGATCGGCTCGTGCCGGACGAGCTTCACACCGGTCAGCTGCACGGTCGACCCGTACGTCTGCACCAGCATCGGCCTACGGCTTGCCTGTCCGTCGACGAGCAGCCGGCCGTCCTTTGCCACCCGCACCTGCTTCGCGGGGAACTGGTCGATCGGCGGGCTGCCGACGAGCAGGAGGCGCGTGACCGACGTGTTCCAGAACATCTGCAGCCACGACTGTTCCTTCTGCGAGCCCGGCGGCGCGACGAGGTCGACCGGGCCGAGCCTCGCGTGATCGACCCAGCGCAGGTCTGCAGGCAGCGACGCGCGGACGTGCGTGCTCGAGAACGAGTCGAACGACGCGGCGCCTGCAGAGAGTGCGCAACCGGCGGCGATCGCGCCGACGAGCGCAAGCGCGGCGGGGACCTTGCGGAATGCGACGAGCGCGGCGAGCACGGACAGGACGCCGGCGATCAGCGCGACGGTAAGGGAGCCGTTGCCCACCGAAGTGAAGGACTCGAGTCGCAGCACGGCCCAGAGCGTCGGCGAGTCGTCCTTGTTGTGCGCGGCCGCGTAGCCGGAGAGCGGCACGCGTGCGGCGAGCAACAGCAGGCCGGCTGAGAGCAGGCCGACCGGAATGCGCGCCGGAAGGCCGCGCTTCACCCAGAGGGCGAACGAGATCGCGAGCAGTGGGACGAGCGTGAAGAGGTAGCGCTCCTGGAAGCGCTGCGAGTCCGTGTCCGCGATCTGGGCCGCTTCGAGCATCAGTGCGACGGCGAGCAGCACGGTCGTCAGCCCGAACGCGAGCTCAGCGCGGCTGCGCGAGCGCCACAGGGCAAAGGCGAGCCCGACAACAGCGCCCGGGACGATCACCCAGCCGCTGGAATAGATCAGCAACATCGCCTCGCGGCCGACCCAGCGCAGGAGCGAGCCCGGATGGACGCCGTGGTTCCCCTTGGAGTAGACGCCGAGGACGCGGTCGGTCCCGGAGGACCCCGAACAGAAGCGCCGGCGGGACGACTGAGGACACAGAGTGCGAGCCAGACCCGCCGGATCGACCTGAAGACGTTCCCGCGGTCCGCGAGCAACTCGGCGCCGAGCACCGCGAGCGGCACGACGACGTACTGCACGCGGGCGAGGACGGCGAGCGCGCTGAAGCCGGCGAACGCAAGCTGTGCGCTCCGAGTCGGCTCCGTGATCATGCAGACGCCTGCGTAGACGGCCGTCAGCACGAGCGGATACGCGAGCGGATCCGCGAGCATCGAGGACGCATAGACGACGTCCGGCACCGAAACGGTCAGCGCAGCGACGGCGAGGCAGAGGCCACCGGGACAGGCCCAGGCGGCGAGCAAGGAGGAAGGCGGGGATCACGGCGAGCGACACGAAGACGGCGTGCAGCCCTTGCGTCAGCCGGAATGCGGTGACCGGGTCGTTCGTCACGAGCCGACACGGGCGCGGTCGCGATCGGGTCGAGGAGTGCGGGAAAGTGGGCGGTGCCGCCTCGGATCAGAGGTCGGCCGTGCTCCGCGAAGCTGCGTGCCAGCGTGGGGTAGATGTACTCGTCCGGCAGGTAGTCGGGCGTGGGGCGGCCGGCGGCGGCCCAGAGCCGGGCACCGAAGCTCGCGAGCATGAGCCCGCCCAGCCACACCCAGGCAGGCACGGCCGCGACCCGCGTGAAGGCGCGGGGTGCAGTTGGAGCTTCGTGGTCCGCAGAGGGAACGGCGACGTCGACTGCCACGAACTGCTTATCGGCAGGCGGCGGGCATCCCTTGAACGAGTGATGCCGGCGGCTTGGTTACGTGCTTTTCGCGGCCCGTGCGGCCGGCACGAAGAGCTTGCAGTGCGGGCACTTGAACCCGCGGTGACGCTCGGTCTCGCCGGCGATCAATTCAGCCGTGAACGTCTTCTTGCAGTGTGGGCACCGGATCTCGTGCACCGGGTTCTCGGCGGGAAAGTCAGCCACTCGAGCCAAGGTACCTGCGCGCAGTCCGTTCAGGGCAGAAAGAAGCGATACGTCTCGAGCGGAGCCCGCTCGGGTGCCGGCGGCCGGCTCCGGCTAGTCCCGAGGTGGATGAGGCCGAGGAACCGTTCTCCGTCGGGCAGACCGACGGCCTCGCGACCCGCCTTCGTCCGGAGGACGTGCGGAGTGCGCCAGTAGCCGGCAAGGCCACGGGCATGCGCGCCGAGCAGGACGGCGTAGATCGCGCTGGCCGTCGCGCACAGATCCTCCTCGTCCTGCTCGAGGTCCCCGCTCAGGGCGGCCGAGGCAAGAACCAGTGTCGGCGCTCGGTCGAGCTTCGGAGCTTCGCTCGGCCCGGCAGCCTCCTTCAGGCGGCCGAGCGTCTCAGGACCGAGAACGCGAAAGCGCCACGGGTTCGTCCGGTGGTGGTTCGGAGCCCAGCGCGCGAGCTCGAGCAGCTCGTCGAGCGTGTCCGCCGGGACGGGCTCGGGGCCGAACGACTTGTGCGTCCGGCGCGAACGGATCAGTTCGTCGAAGGCTTCCAGGCCGCGGACGACTAGTGGCGAGCTTCAGCCGAGGGGAGCATGCGCCGCTGCTCCTGCGGCGACTGGGCACCGAGCCTGCGCCAGCTGGCGTGACGCGCTCCGTCGCGGCCGCTGTCCTGGTTCCCAGGTGCATCGAAGAACCATTTCCAGGCGGGCTTGCCCTCGATCGACGAGATGAACAGGAAGAAAGCGGCGAGCCCGATCCCGTCGACCAGGTGGTGGACGGAGCGCCCCGATCGCGATCACCAGGCCCAGAAGGACCAGGAGCGATTTCGCGGGCGTGCGGAGCGTCATGTCAGGAGTATCTTCGCAGCAACGGCCGGAAAGGTTGCTCTCGGGTTAAGGCGCGCCAGAGTCGTCGGGCGGCACGAGGCGGTTGCCTTCGACGCGAAAGCCGGCCTTGCGCAGGAACGGGAGGGCGACCTCCACCGCCCGCGCCAGGTTCGACGCCATCCAGAAGCAGAGGATGGCGAGTGGGATCTCCACCAGAGCCGCCTCGAGCCCCGCCTGGACGAGCTCGCTCGTCGTGCGAGCCGTGACGACGTCGAACCAGGCATCGCAGACGAGCAGCGTTCCGGTCACGGCGGCGGCGACCTCGGCGAAGGGCGACCTGCGCGCAACGGCGAGGGCCGTCGCGACCATCGCCACGCCGAGCCCGATGTCGAACCCTCCCCAGGCGACCCGCCAGTGGTTCGCGGTGTAGTCGCGCGGCAGCGTGACGATCAGGAACGTGGCCCACGGCAACAGCACGACCGCGCAGATGAGGAATGCAGGCGCGATCCAGGGTGGCAGCAGCCAGCGGCCGTGGCCCGGCCGGAGTGCCGCGGGTGCGCGTAACTGAAGACCGCGCATTCGCGGTTATGCGGCTCCGCTTTCGAGGAGTTCCTTGAGCTTTGCCTGGTCACTTCGGGATCTGCTTGCGGGCCTGGCCCTTGCGACCGGCAGGAGCACCTTGCCGGCGAGCCCGTGGCCTTTGAAGTCGATCGCGATCGTGAGCTTCGAGCGTGTTCCGTCGCGCCGACCGGCTCGATCGAGATCGTTCCCACGGCGCGTACCGGCCCATCGAGGACGCGGAACGCCGATTGCCGTGGCGGATTGTGCTCGGTGACCTCGTAGGTCATCGACCGGTCCCCGCCGGGCACGCGGCGCGTTTCGCGGACGCGTGAGCCCACGTGCAACGGCCCTCGCTTTGACGCTCGACGGCGACGATCTGGTCTTGCCACTCCCGTGCCGCTCGACGTCGTCGAGGTAGGCGAACACGTCATCCGGGCTCCGGTTGATCTCGATGCTCTCGCTGATCGCGGTCACTCGTTACCTCCTGCTACGACGATGCCTGATAGACACCGGTCTCCGCGTTAGCATCGCCGTGTGCCGCCGGATCTGCAACTGAGTGGTTTCGGCTTCACGGGCAGCGGCGTCCGAGACAAAGCTTCATTTGGTATAGCTTTACCCGACCCTGACTTGTGAGCGGAACCCCCGGGGCATTACCTTTGACCGCACGGGGTTTTGAAGAAGCCGAAGGAGGCTGGAGATGGCGTTGCAGATTGGCGAGACGGCACCGGATTTCGAAGCGGAGACGACGGAAGGTCGGATCCACTTCCACGACTGGATCGGCGACTCGTGGGCCGTCCTGTTTTCCCACCCGCGCGACTTCACGCCTGTCTGCACGACGGAGCTCGGGTACCTGGCGAAGATCAAGCCGGAGTTCGACCGGCGTAACGTGAAGGTGCTCGGTCTCTCGGTCGATCCCGTCGACAACCACACCAAGTGGGCGGAGGACATCGCGGACACGCAGGGGACGGCGCCGAACTATCCGATCATCGGCGACGCCGACTTCAACGTCTCGAAGCTCTACGGGATGCTTGCCCCCGATACCTCAGGTGATCCGACGAGCCGGACGCCGGCCGACAACCAGACGGTCCGAAACGTCTTCGTCGTCGGTCCCGACAAGAAGGTCAAGCTCGATGCTCGTCTATCCGATGACGACCGGTCGCAACTTCGACGAGGTGCTGCGCGTGATCGACTCGCTCCAGCTGACCGCGACCCACAAGGTCGCGACGCCGGTCAACTGGCAGCAGGGCGACGACGTGATCATCGCGGGATCGGTGTCGGACGACGAAGCCAAGGAGACGTATCCCGACGGCTGGGAGTCGCCGCGGCCGTACATCCGCATCGTGCCGCAACCGCAGTAAGGCGTCCGCTCGTCACGTCTGGAGCTCGGCGAAGAATCGGGCGATTGGCCACGCGCCTTCGGACGTGTTCGAGATCACCGTGCGGGTAATCCCTCGGCTCGGGTCGTGCACGCTGCGAAACGAGACGCCGGCGTCATAGCCCTCGAGCATCGCGGCGTCGCTCGTCTCGTGGAGCCAGAAGCCGAGTCCGTAGCGGCTCGACATCCGAGGCACGTCGCTGCGAGGGCGGACAAGCTCCGCGACCCAGATCCGCGGACACGAGCCGGCCCGCGAAGAGACTGGTCCAGAACGAGCTGATGTCGGCCGCGGTGGAGTAGATCCCGCCGTCGCCGGCTGCCGCGCACCGGCAGGTGGAGCACGTTCGTCCTCGACGCAGCGTCGCTCGTGAGATACCCGAGCGCCGCCCGCCCCGGCAGCTCGTCGGAGCGCAGGAACCCGGAGTCGTCCATTCCCGCCGGTTCGCATACCCGCCGGCGGACGAGCTCGTGAAATGGAACACCGCTCGTCCGCTCGGCGATCAGCGCGAGCACGACATAGCCGCCGTTGCAGTACGAGAACTGCTCGCCGGGCGAGAACTTGGGCTCGTGGCCGTCCAGCACTGCCGAGGTATTGCTCGGTGGTCGCGAGCTCGTGCACGGGAACCGGCATCAGGTAGTCCGTGATCTCGTGATCGGCGTCCTCGTCCAGGTAGTCGCCGATGCCCGACCGGTGCGACAGCAGGTGCTCGACCGGTGACGTCGTCGCCGATGAGCGGAAGATCCTGCCGAGCACCGAGCGTGCCGTCGTCGAGAGCTTGAGTGAGCCGTCCTCGATGAGGCTCACGACCGCTACTGCAGTCAAGCCTTTGACGCCGCTCGCAACTGCGAACTGCGTGTCGACCGTGTTCGCGATCTCGTGACCGCGATGCGCAAGTCCGTACGCCTTCGCAAGCTCGACCTCACCATCACGATCGATGCGTACGACGCCCGAGAAGTCGTTCGCAGCGGCGATCGCATCGATCTCGGGCTCCAATGGCTGCATTCAGGAAGACGGTACTGCCGTACGGTGGCCGCCCGCGGAAGGTCTGGCGATAGGCGCGCGGAGACGTCTGAAGCCGTCCCGCGAACTGCGCTCGCATCGTCACCGCGGAGTCGTAGCCCGCGCGGCGGGCTACGAAGCTCGATCGGGTCGTCCGGTGCTCTCGAGCAGGCGCTGCGCAAACCGGAGGCGCTTCTCGCTGTAAGCCACTCTCCCGGAGGCATCCCCACTGCCGATCGGAAGCGGCGGGTCAAGGTTCGGACGCTCATTGCGCCGCGCACTGCGAGGTCATCGACGGTGATTCCGTCGTCGAGGTTCGCCCGTCCCCAGTCGAGGAGCGCACCGACGCCACCTGAGTCAGGCGCGATCGGCGCGTCGACGTACTGCGCCTGGCCTCCCGAACGGAACAGCGGCATCACCAGGCGACGGGAGACGGTGGCCGCAACCTCGAGCCCGTGATCGAGGGCGACGAGGTGGAGGCAGAGGTCGATTCCCGCCGCGGTTCCCGCCGACGTCAGGACCCGGCCGTCAGCGACATAGAGGACGCTAGGGTCGAGACGGATGCGCGGATAGCGCCGGTGGAGGCGCTCCGCGTACATCCAGTGAGTCGTCGCCCGGCGATCGTCGAGCAGGCCCGCGGCCGCCAGGGACGAAGGCGCCGGTGCAGGCGACACGAGTCTCGCTCCACGGTCGTGCGCGGCGACGAGAGATCCTTCCAACGCAGCAGGCGGTTCATCGTCCGGTCGGACCAGCCTGGGACGACGATCGTGTCCGCCTGCTCGAGCTTCTCCAGGCCGTGCGGCGCGTCGACGAAGAATCCCGTCTGCATGCGGACTCGTCGCTCGCCTGCGCCGACGACGGCGAACTCGTACCACGGGTCGACGATGTCCCTTCGATCGAGGCCGAAGACCTCGCACGGGATCGCAAAGTCGAACGTCAGCGCACCCTGGTCGATCACCGCCGCCACCACGTGCATGGCCGAAACCTAGCGAAGGTCGTCTCAAAGTCAGCGGAACGCCTCGGCACGATGCGTGGGTGACAGCACGGAGCGGGCCGCCTGGGCGCCGTCGTTGCCCTCGTCGTGACTGCCCTCGCGGCCTCGGGTGCTGCGGGCGGGACGTCGAGCGCCTCATCCATCAAGGTCTGTGCAGCCGCTGGTCCGTACTGGCCCGACGATGACGCTCGCCTTGCAGGGAACCTCCGCGTGGGTTGCAGTGCAAGGAGCAGTCGTCGCGCGTCATACGTGTGGACACGAGGACCGGCTTAAGACGCTGAAGTCGGTCCGGCTTCGTGCGCGCGGCGATTGCGGTCGCTTCGGGGTTTGGTTCGGTCTGGGCCGACTCGAGTTCGATCGCAACAGCTCTACCGCCTCAATCGCATCGACAGCGCGGATCGTCAAACGTGTCGGCCTGCCCGCCAGAAGCGCCGTACAACATCTGGATCGGAGGCGGTTCCATGTGGGTCGCGGACGACCAGGGCGCGGAAGTGCTTCGAGTGTCGCCGCGTTCGAACAAGGTCATCGTCCCGAATGCAGGTGGGCGATGGGCCCGCCGACGTGGCGCTTCAGTGGCAGGACCGCGCGTGGGTCGTCAACCACCGCGACAAGGTGCTGAGCCAGATCAACCTCGCATACGAACAGAGCAACGGAAGCTTTGGTACGTCCTGCCCGGAGACGCGCCGGAGCGGATGGTCTCGTCCCGGAGGAAGCCTGTGGATCACGGGGCGGGGGACGCGACCTGCTGAGGGTGAGCCCGGCAAGCCGGGTCGCTCGAAGCAACGATCGAGATCGGCGCGAGCGGCATCGACGTCGCGGCCGACGGCGACAACCTCTGGTGCCGACGCGCAGCGCCGCAGTGGACTGACGAGCGGCTTTCCGACCGATGGATGCCCTGAAGCGCGTCTCGGCTTCCTCCGGCGCGGTCTCGACCGTCTTCCGGCCGACATAGTCGTTTCGATGTTCACGGCCTCGTTGCCCGAAGCGGGATCGTGTCGGATCGCCAGACAACACCAGGGGCCGGCTCTGCTACTGGCTGCCCTAGCCCGCGCCAGCCTCGCCCCGGGTGGGCTGGCGTCCCTTCCGATGAGCCTCACGCAGTACTACACCGCGACGACCCTCGACGGCTTCATCGCCGACCCCGACAACTCGCTCGACTGGCTGTTCACGCGCAAGCGCGAGGACGACGGGCCGATGAACTACGGCGACTTCATCGCCGGCATCGGCGCGCTGGCGATGGGGTCGACGACGTACGAGTGGATCCTCGACCACGAGTTCGCGGGCAAGGATCCGGCGGAGTGGAAGTGGCCGTACGACATCCCGTGCTGGGTCTTCACGCACCGGCAGCTGCCGGTCGTCGCCCGACGCGCGAATCGAGTTCACCAGCGCGGAGATCGCAACCGTGCACGAGAGAGATGGTCGCCGCCGCCGGCGACAGGAACGTCTGGATCGTCGGCGGCGGAGACCTGGCCGGTCAGTTCGCCGACGCGGGGCTGCTGGACGAGGTCATCGTCTCGATCGCGCCGGTCACGCTCGGCGGGGGCGCGCCTCTGCTGCCGCGCCGGATCGAGCTGCGCCTGGACGAGCTGGGACGGAACGGCGACTTCGCCTCCGCCAGGTTCTCCGTCGTGCGCCAACCGGGCTGAGCGCATGCGTTGACCCGGCCGCGCTACGTACCCTGACCGGTCGATGGGCATGTTCTTTCACTCCTCCGATGCGCCGCCCGGAGCGGCCGGCCGACCCGGCGGTGCGCCGCGCGAACCTGCGACCGCATCGGCCGGCTCTTCGCGCCTTACAAGCGGCGGCTCGGCGGAGTCCTGCTCCTGATCGTCGTCTCGGCCGGCGCTCGGCGTCGTCCCGGCCTTCCTGCTCAGGAACGTTCTGGAGGCGATCGGGCGGAACGACACGACCGCGCTCTCGCTCAACGCGGCCGGGATGATCGCGATCGCGATCGTGACCGGCGTGCTCGGCGTGATCCAGACGCTGCTCTCCAATCAGGTCGGCCAGCGCGTGATGCACGATCTGCGCGCCGCGGTCTTCCGCCATCTGCAGCGCCTGTCGCTTGCGTTCTTCACCCGCACGCGCACGGGCGAGGTGCAGTCGAGGATCTCGAACGACATCGGCGGCGTGCAGAACGTCGTCACGAACACGGCGACGTCGATCGCGTCGAACGTGACGACCGTCGTCGCGACCATGGTGCGGCATGCTGCTGCTGAGCTGGCAGCTGGCGCTGTTCGCGTTCGCCCTGATCCCGCTCTTCGTGCTGCTCACGCGGCGCGTCGGCAACGAGCGCCGCCGGATCGCGAAGACGACCCAGGAGACCCTCGCCGACATCTCGAGCCTCGTGCAGGAGTCGCTGTCGGTCTCCGGGATCCTGCTCGGCAAGACGATGGGGCGCGGCGACGAGCTCGCCGACCGCTTCGAGGCCGACTCGCTGCGCCTCGCCGACCTCGAGGTGCGCCAGCGGATGGCGGGGCGCTGGGTGATGGCGTCGATCCAGACGAGCTTCGCGGTCATGCCCGCCGCGGTCTACTGGTTCGGCGGGCTCGCGCTCGCGCACGGATCGCACGCGATCTCGATCCCGATGCTCGTCGTCCTTCACGACGCTGCAGACGCGGCTCTTCTTCCCCGTCGGCTCGCTGCTCGGTGTCGGCCTCGACGTGCAGACCTCGCTCGCGCTGTTCGACCGCATCTTCGAATACCTCGACCAGCCGATCGACATCGAGGAGAAGCCGGACGCTCGTCGCGGTCGGACAGGCCGGCGACGTCGTCTTCGATCACGTCTGGTTCCGGTACGGCGACGACTGGACGCTTCGAGGACGTCTCGTTCACGGTCGCCAGCCGGCACGACGACCGCGCTCGTCGGTGAGACCGGCTCGGGCAAGACGACGCTCGGCTACCTGGCGGCGCGGCTCTACGACGTCAGCCGCGGCACGCATCACGATCGGCGGCGTCGACATCCGCGACCTGAGCTTCCAGGCGCTGTCCGACCTCGTCGGCGTCGTCTCGCAGGAGACGTATCTCTTCCACGAGATCGGTGCGCGAGAACCTGCGCTTTGCCAAGCCGGACGCGACCGACGAGGAGATCGAGACGGCCGCCGAGGCAGCGCGCATCCACCACGTGATCGCGGCGCTGCCCGAGGGCTACGACACGGTCGTCGGCGAGCGCGGCTATCGGTTCTCCGGCGGCGAGAAGCAGCGGATCGCGATCGCGCGCACGATCCTGCGCAACCCGCCGATCCTCGTGCTCGACGAGGCGACGAGCTCGCTCGACACCGAGACCGAGCGGCTCGTGCAGGAGGCGCTCGACCGGCTCTCCGGAAGGGCGCACGACGATCGCGATCGCGCACCGGCTCTCGACCGTGCGCGACGCCGACCAGATCATCGTGCTCGACCACGGCCGTGTGGTCGAGTCCGGTCGCCACGAAGACCTGATTCGCGCAGGCGGGCGCTACACGGCACTCACTGCACGAGGAGCCGAGCTCGACCCCGGAGTCCCTGAGCCTGACCGGGGTATCCCGCACTCGCGCCGTCGACCTGATGGCCGGCGGCGATCGAATGGATCTCGTGATCGCCGTCGACCGATCCAGGGCGCCGGCGACGTTCGAGCGCTCCTTGAGCGCCACCTGGCGTTTGCCCGCGACGTGACTCCGCCGGGTCACGTGCACGCCCTCGACGCGCGACGGTCTCATGGATCCGGCGATCACTGCTCTTCAGCGCGCGCCGCGCTGGGGTCTTGCTCGGAGTCGGGGGCGCTCAGCCGGCTGGACGAGGCGCACGCCGAGCTGAAGTCGATGCACACGAGCGAGGCCGCGAGAGGCCTCGGAGTGGGGCGGGCGATGGTCGATCACATTCTGGCGCCTTCGCAGCCGAGCAGAACTACACGCGGGTGAGTCTGCGAGACCGGCGCGATGGATGCCTTTGCGCCTGCTCGATCGCTCTACTCGAAGCTGGGCTTTGTCCCGTGCGAGCCCTTCGGCGATTGCACGGGCAATCGCCACAGCGTTTGCATGACCATCGACCTCAGCTGAGGACGTGGATCTGGTCGCCGAGCTGCCGCGAGATCGCGTCTCGCGGCCCGTTGGCGCGAATCGTGAAGCGGACCGCCCAACGGTTCGGCGCGAACGAGCTCGACGGGCTGACCCGGAAGGATGGTCCAGCGAGGTCAGGTAGCGGAGCAGCTCGGCGTCGCGATCGGGAACCTTCTGCACGGTCGCTCGTTCGCCCGGTGCGAGCCGGCTGAGCGGCTTTCCTTTCGAGTGGACGATTCGCAGCTTCGCGTCGGGGATCGGATCGCCGTGCGGGTCCTGCGTCGGCGAGCCGAGCGCCTCGTCGATGAGCGCCTCGAGCGTTTCGGAGAGAGCGTGCTCGAGGCGGTCTGCCTCGGCATGAACGGCGTCGAGCCCGAGCTCGAGCGTCTGGGCCAGGTAGAGCTCGAGCAGACGGTGGTGGCGGAGCAGCTCGAGCGCGATCCGCTCGCCGGTTCGGGTCAGGCGAACGCCGCGATAGAGCTCGTGGTCGACGAGCCCATAGCGCCGCGAGCTTCTTCACCATCGCCGTCGCCGACGGGGGAGCGACGCCCATCCGCTGCGCGAGCGTCGAGGTCTTGACGCGCCCGCTCTCCGCCTGCAGCTTGTAGATCTCGCGCAGGTAGTCCTGGACCGCGTCGCTCAGGTCCGCGAGACGGCTTCCGCGCGTCGCTTGCCGCGGGCTTCGCAGCCATGTCTATGCGACCAGGAGACCCGGTCGACGTACATGACGACGATCCCGGCGAGGTAGCCCGCCGACGACGTGTCCCGAGCGCAGTCCGCCCGGAGCGCGACGCGCGACGTAGCGGCCGACCTCGACGACGACCTGAAGCGCCGCGCCGACGGCGAGCGAGAAGAAGAACACGCCGAGCAAGATCGCTCGTGAGGAAGCCGCCGATCCAGCCGCCGACGATCGCCGGCGCACCGGCGACCAGCGCGAGCGCGGCGAGCCGCGAGGCGGCTGACTCGTTCGCCGCCTGCGATCGGCGCGGCGATGCCGAGCCCTTCGGTGATGTTGTGGACCATGAATCCGATGATCAGGAAGGTTCCGAGCGCGAGCTCGCCGAGTCGCGATCGACGAGCCGATCGCGAGGCCCTCGCCGAGGTTGTGGAGCCCGATCCCGATCGCGACGAGCGTGGCCAGCGCTACGCCCTCGAGTGGCGCGCTCCGCTCGCGGTTGACCTCGCGCAGAGAAGCGCTGAGCGACGAAGGTGAGGCCGAGGTAGCTGGCGGCGACGCCGAGCAGGATCAGGCCTGGCCCCTGGAAGCCGCTCGGAAGGCGCGCCTGGAGGTCGAGCGCCTCCGCGAGCGCATCGAGCGCGAGAAAGCTGAGCAGCCCGGCGGTCAGCGCCATGAAGGCGGCCACCCAGCGGGGGTCGGCGCGGCGGAGCGAGGGCAGCCACGCCGAGCCCGAGGGCGACCGGAATGACACCGACAAGGAGGCCGATCAGGGCGTAGCCGAGGAAGCCGCGCGGGCTCGCGCCCGCGCGTCTCGACCGCGGCCGGCACGTCGAACGGTCGCTCTCGATGCCGCTCGAGCTCGTGACGCCGACCGTGTAGGGGTCTCCGTCCACCCACTGGTACGGCACGACGATCGTGCTCGAGCGCAGCCTGCCGAGTCGTGGCCGGCCCATCGGCGTGGAACGGAACGATCGCGTCGTCGACCGTGACGCTCGCGATCGTCAGCTTCTGCCGCTGCGGGTTCGTCACCCGGATCGCTGATCTCGCCCGGCTTGAATCTCGACCCGGCGGATGTCGAACTCGATCGAGCGCCGGCGGCGCGCGCCCGACGAGGTCGAGCAGCGAGGTTCCGCTCGACGCGAACAGTGCGACGACGCCGACGAGCAGGAGCAGCGGAATCGAGCGCCCACAGCCGCCAGGCGTCCCGGCGGACGCCGCTCGGCGGCGCCGAGGCCGACGCCATCAGTCGACCACGTCGAAGAAGCCCATCCAGCCGAGCTCGGTGAACTCCGACTGGTGCGCGTGGAACATGAACCGGCCGGTGTTCGCGAAGTCGATCTCGATGATGCCGCGCTGTCCCTGGCAGAGCATCACCGGTGTCCGTGTACTCGAAGTGATCGCTCGAGCCGGTCGGGTAGTAGCGGAAGAAGTCGCCGTGAAGGTGGAACGAGTTGATCGAGATCGAACTCGGTCAGGTTCGCGAGGTAGATCCGCACCGTCTGCGAGCGGCGCACGCGGATCGGGTACTTCGCGTAGTAGAAGGCGGGGCCGTTGACGCTGTAGAAGTTGTTCGCGCCGTCGCCGTCGGTGTCGAAGCCGGTCAGCACCATCACGAGCTCCTGTGCCGGCGGGCGCGGCTTCGGCGGGTCGATGATGAACGCGCCGTAGAGGCCCTTGGCGATGTGCTTCTTCAGCGGCGTCGAATGGCAGTGGTAGAGCTGCATGCCGTACGGGCGGGCCGGGAACTCGTACGTGTAGCTGCCGCCCGGCTCGACGATCTCGAAGACGCCGTCCATGTTCGCCGGGTGGATGCCGTGGAAGTGGATCGTGTGCGGGTGCGAGCCTGCGTTCGCGAGCGTCACGCGCAGCAGGTCGCCCTCGGTCGCCCGGATCACCGGCCCCGGCGCCGTGCCGTTGTACGTCCACGCGGAGAAGAACACGCCTTTGGCGACCTCGATCTGGCGGTCGGCGGCCACGAGCGTGTACTCGCGCACGCGACCCGGCTTGTGTGCGAGCAGCTTCGGCGGATACAGGAGCGCGTCGAGCTCGTTCGGGCCGCCGGGCGCGGGGACCTCGTGCGCCCGATCATCGCCGCATGACCCATCTGGTCCCATCGCCATGCCGGCATGCGTCGGCCGCCGAAGCGGCCGCCGCTTCGCCCGAGCGCCAGCTTCGCCAGCGGAGCCGCCGCGAGCAACCGGCGCTGCCGCTACGAGCAGCTGCCGCCGCGTCACCGGTCGTCATTTAGGCACAACTAAAGACTAGTTTCGCCAACTCCAAGAAGCAAGTCCGGCCTGGCCCGACCCTCGGAGGGTCGTATGCTCGGCTCGTGGGCCCTGTCCTCGGCGTCATCCTCCGCAATCCTCGGGATCGGCGCGCTCGTCGCGGGCGGGATCGCGTTTGCGCTCGCGGCGCTCGCCGCGGTGCTCCTGCTCGGCCACTCGTCTTCTGGCTTGCCTGGAACGTGCTCAACTTCGGGCCCGCGCTCGGGCTACCCGAGCTCGGCTTCGGGGATCGTGCTCGCGACGCTGTTCCTCGTCGTCGGCTGGTTCCCGAAAGTCGTGATCACCGCGATCGTCTTTCTCATCGATCCTTCGTGGTTTCACGGCAGCGCGAGGGTGCATTGGCCCGAGAACCACCTTTCGCAACTTCGTCGCGATAGCGCTGCTGGCCTCGCTTTGCCTCCCGGCCGCATGCGCATGCGCAGGGACGCAAGCGGCGGAACGCCGGCTGACGCCGACCTGTCCTTCTCGACGCTCGACGTCCTTTACGCTGACCTCCCTGTCCGTCCACCGGCTCACCAAGGCGCAGGCCCGGCGCATCGCGGTGCGCGCGCAACTGCTCGACGCACCCCGGCCGACCGACCTGCTCCCCGTCGTGCAGCAGCTGACCCTGCTGCAGATCGACCCGACCGCGGCCGTTGCGCCGAGCGCGGACCTCGTCGCCTGGAGCCGCCTCGGCTCGGCGTACCAACCCGCCCACCTGCAGCAAGCCCTCGAGCAGGACCGCACGCTGTTCGAGCACAACGCGCTCGGTGCGGCCGATGAGCGACCTCGGCCTGTACCTCGCCGGCGCGCGCGACGGCGCGTAGCCACGAGCGCACGCGCTACCTGGATCCGCGACAACGACGCCTTCCGGCGCGACATCCTCGAAGCTGCTCGGCAGCTCGGGCCGCTGAGCTCGCGCGACATCCCGGACACGTGTGTCGTGCCGTGGGCCTCGACCGGCTGGACGAACAACCGCAACGTCACCCAGATGCTGGAGTTCCTGATGATGCGCGGCGAGGTCGCGATCGCCGGGCGTCGTCGGACGGGAGCGGCTGTGGGACCTCCCCGAGCGCGTGTATCCGGCCGACGTCGTCGTCCCGTCCGTCGACGAGGCGCAGCCGGGTCAGGAACGAGCGGCGGCTCGCCTCGCTCGGCATCGCCCGGCAGAAGACGACCGCCATGCCGATCGAGCCGGTCGACGTCGGCGAGGCCGGCGAGCCGGCCGTGGTCGAGGGCACGAAGGGCGAGTGGCGCGTCGACCCCGCCGCGCTCGGCGACGGACTTCGAAGGACGGACGGCGCTGCTGTCGCCGTTCGACCGGCTCGTCTACGACCGGGCCCGCGCCCAGGAGCTGTTCGACTTCGAGTACACGCTCGAGATGTACAAGCCCGCGGCCAAGCGCCGCTGGGGCTACTTCGCCCTGCCGATCCTCCACGGCGACCGGCTGGTCGGGAAGGTCGACGCCATTGCCGACCGCAAGGCCTCCGTGCTGCGGGTCAACGCGATCCACGAGGACGTGAAGTTCACCCGTGCGATGACAAAGTCCGTCAACGCCGAGCTCGAGTGACCTGGCCGCCTGGCCTGCTCTCGACGCGATCGAGCGCCGATAGAGGACCGGACCACCGACTGGGCTCGCGGTGGCCCGGCGTCCGGGGTTTGCGGCTCAGCGAAGCGAGACCGCAACCTCCTCGAGAAGATCCATCGCATCCTGCATCCCGGCTTCCATCCCGGAGTTGATGTGTGCGTCGCGGCCTTCCTTGGTCGGGTGCTCGACCAGGACGGTCAGCGTCGTCCGTCCGTCCGACTCGGTGAGCGTGAGGGTGTCCAGCGCTGCGTGCTCTTCCGCGTCGGGGATGCCCTCGTAGACCTCGGTCGACACGAGACGCTCGTTCGGGACGATCTCGCGGTACTCGCCGTGGAATGCGACCTCGACGCCGTCGTCGCTTCTGCTGACGTAGCGCCACATGCCGCCGACCCGGAGATCGATCTCGGCGAGCGTCACCTCGCCTCTGGTTCGCGTGCCACCAGCGCTTGACCAGCTCCGGTGTCGTCCACGCGCGGTACACCAGGTGCTTCGGCGCGTCGAACTCCCGGGTGATCAGGATCTGCGTATCGGTCGGCAGCGTCACCGTCGCCGTCCCGCTACTCGTCACTGCCATCTCCTTCCTCCTTTGTTTGAGTTCCTCGAGCACGACATCCAGCTGGTCGAACCGCTCCGACCACGAGCGCTCGTAGCTCTTCACCCAGTCGTGGATCGGCTTGAGCGCCGGTCCGTTCAGCCGGTAGAGCCGCTGCCGGCCGTGGTCACGAACCTCCACGGCTCCCACTTCGCGGAGCACTCGCAGGTGCTTGGACACCTGTGGCTGGGCGAGCCCGAGCTCCCGCACCAGGTCGTTCACCGGCCGCTCCCCGCCCGCGAGGACGTCGAGAATCAGCCGCCGCCGGGGCTCGGCCACGGCGTTGAAAGCGTCGGCGGTGGTCGCTGCTCGTGCCACGTTCAGATCATATACCGATATAGGAATATGTTCAAGAAGCAAGACACTCCGGGATCTCGCCTGACCTGAGTGGGGGCTAGCCGGACGTGCTCGACACCGCGGCGGTCGAACCGGCCGCGGAGTCGTTCGCGGCGTTGACCGCGAGCTGGCGCACGACGAAACAGGCGAAGAGGAGTAGCTCCCGGTCTCGACGGCTTGGCCGTCGGGGATGCTCACGGAGACCGGCCGGCGGCCCCAGCTCTTGCCGTCGAGGATGACGAGCTCCTCGTCGCCGTCTGCGAGCGCGTAACGCTCGCGCCAGCTGCTGGCCGGGCGGAGCGTGAGCTCGGCGTCCTGCCCACTCGAGCGTCCCGCCTCGGCGGAGATCGCGTGGCCGGAACTCGCCGACGACGTTCCCCGCCGCGTCCGTGGCCTGCATCACTCTCTGCCAGAAGCCCCTGCGGACGAATTGCCAGTGGTCACTGCCCGCCTCGGCGTTTGCGTTACGTGCAAAGAGGCCTTCGAGGTGAATCGTGCCGATGTCTTCCAGTGCGTAGCGGCGGCGGTCACCGGGCGTGCGGTATGAGCTCGAGTTCGGTCATCTTCTCTCTTTAGCCTAACCCGACCGAGCTTTGTGTTTACTTCCGTATCGTGGCCCTCCACCGTGTGCACGCGATACTCGCCGCGACCTTGTGTGCCGCGGTTGTGGTGTCGGCAAGCGCGGGCAGCGCCCCAGCCGCGCATCTACCCATTGAAGATCGGCGACCGCTTCGACGTCAAAGGCACTCGGATAGGTTGCGGATTAGTCGTGCTGCTTCCGAGAGCCGCGTGCCAGTTGTCACGTGCGGCCTCTTCCGATCCGGAAGCAATGTCCGCGTACCTGGATCGTACCGCCGTCTCGATCGCCGACCGCGGCGTCACCGTCCTCGGTCCGGGAAGCACGCGGCATGTCATTTTCGACATTCGCACCGACCCGGGTGTTCCACTTGGAGACCCTGCACTCACCGACCGTTCATCTGGCACACGTGTCGCGCACCTGCGGCCAGTCGCACAAGGCCTTGAAGCGGTGAATGTGGCACGAACCAGCGTCGTGTGCGTTGCCGTCGCTTACCCGCAACCGCATCCCCGTCCCTGAACTGCACCCTCTCGTCGCGCGCGATCGCAAAGGCACTCCCACGCCGCGGCTAGGGTTCCGCCCGCTGACCGTCGACTTCCAGCCCACAATTGCTGCGTATCTGGCGAATGTCCAAGACGAAGACGCAGCGGGTGATCTTCTCGCGGCGCCAGCCGACAGGCTGAGGGCGAAGCAGCTCACCGACCCAAGCTGGATTCCGGTCAGGCGCTGCGGGGGTCAAGACAGCGAACCGGACCTGGCTGGAGGGGACGACTAGTTCAAGGCGTGCCAGGGCACGGATTCCTCTCGCCGTACAGCGACGAATCCCGTGTCGGGACACCCAGCGCTCATCGACGCCCCCGTGTTGGCGACCCGGTCGGAGTCGGGAGATTCGCGGCCTGCCACCGATCGTCACGTGCACGACCGGGATCGTGGACGAGACGGAGGTCATACAAAGCATTGGGTCGCATCCATAACAGCCCTGCAGGGCTCGTGTCTGATCCGTCAAAGTTCTGGAACGACGTCTGGGCCAGGATCAGGCTGTTGCCAACCGGGATCGTGTTCGTACCCCAGAGCGCGAAGTGGTGCGATCCGATATCGACCGAGACCACAACACCGGTCAGCGGCGTCGCGCTTAGGTCCTCGATCCGGAAGAGCACTGCTGTCCCAGCCCCCGCTCGGTGAGTTCGGGCGTCGCGACGAAAACCACGTTGGGGAGGTCAGCCAGGGACTGGGTTTCGTCGTCGTGATGTCGGTGTGGTGGGTGTCGTAGTAGCCGGTGTAGACCCTGTAGGTCGTCGGCGCGCCGGCGACGGTGAAGTTGCTGGTGCTGGTGGCGGTGCTGTTGGGGTGGTGACGGTGATCGGGCCTGTGCTTGCGGCTGCTGGGACGGTGGTGTTGATTTGGGTGGCGGAGGCGACGGTGAAGGTGGCGCTGGTGCCGTTGAAGGCGACGGCGAGTCGTGCCGTTGAGGTTGGTGCCGGTGATGGTGACGGCTGTTCCGGCGCCGCCGCTTGTGGGGCTGAAGCTGGTGATCGTCGGGGTGGGCCCGGCGATGGTGAAGTTGCTGGTGCTGGTGGCGGTGCCGTCCGGGCTGGTGACGGTGATCGGGCCTGTGCTTGCGGGCTGCTGGGACGGTCGTGTTGATTTGGGTGGCGGAGGCGACGGTGAAGGTGGCGCTGGTGCCGTTGAAGGCGACCGCGGTCGCGCCGCTGAGGTTGGTGCCGGTGATCGTGACGGCTGTTCCGCGCTGCCGCTTGTGGGGTTGAAGCTGGTGATCGTCGGGGTGGGCCCGGTGACGGTGAAGTTGCCGCCGCTACCCGCCGCTGGTGCGACGTAGATCAGGAGGCGGCCTTGTGGCCGCTGCCGCTCGCGGCGGTGGTCAGCCCGGTGTATTTGTGGCTGCCGGTGCTGACCGGGCCGCCCGAGTCGGCGGTCGCGACGTTCCTCCCAGGCAGCGGACGCGGCCGCGCTCAGGTTCGAGTCGGCGCGGCCGGTCAGACCCGCTGGTGTGAAGCTCGAGTAGGTCATGTTGCTGTTGGTGTTGTTGGTCGTGCGGAAACTGAAGAACGCGATCGCCCAGGCGTTCGCGAGCGTGTTCGTCACCGTGGGCCCGGCAACGCTGGTGTTGCTGGTGAGGTCGAGCGCACCGCCTGAAGCAACGATCGGGCTGGCCTGGTTCACGCCACGCCAGGCGCCGGTCTGGAAGATCGCCTTCGTGTTGTTCGTCCACCTTGCACGTCGGCGCGACTCGCTCGCTGACGGCGATCTTGTAGAAAGCGCGGCGCATGCCAGAGCGTGCCGTCGTCGAGCGGCGACCAGGGCAGCTCCGTCCAGCCGGTCATCCCGCTGATCGCCTGCGCGTTGTCACCGAACGAGAGCCAGGCGACCAGCAAGTCACCCGCCTGATAGCCAGAGGGAAGCGTCAACGCCAACGACGTCGCCCCCGTCGTCGCCCGAGCGACACCCACACTCACGAACGAGACCTGCCCGGCGCTCCCCGTGGTACTGGTGGCGGTTCCGTTCCGGCGTCGTGACACGTGATCGGGGCCGCTGCCCGCGCCCGCCGGCACCGTCGCGCTGATCTGGGTTGCCGAGGCAACCGCGAACGTGGCGCTCGTGCCGTTGAACGCAACGCGCGTCGCGCCCGTGAAATTCGTGCCCGTGATCGTCACCGCAGTCCCCGCCGACGCCGCTCGCCGGAGTGAAACCCGTGATCGTCGGTGCTGGGCCTGACAGTGAAGTTGGTGGTGCTGGCGGCGGTGCCGTTGCGGGTCGTTACCGTGATCGGGCCGGTGCCTGCAGCTGCCGGCACGGTCGTGTTGATCTGCGTTGCTCGAGGCGACGGTGAAGGTCGCAGCTGGTGCCGTTGAAGCGCGACGCGCGGTCGCGCCCGTGAAGTTCGTGCCCGTGATCGTCACCGCAGTCCCCGCCGCACCGCTCGTCGGCGCGAAACCACGCGATCGTCGGAGTAGGCCTGGACGACGGTGAAGTTGCTTGCGCTGGTTGCGCGTGCCGCCCGGCGCTGGTGACCGTGATCGTGCCTGTCGTCGCGCCCGCCGGAACGGTCGTGTTGATCTGCGTTGCTCGAGGCCACGGTGAAGGTCGCCGCTGGTGCCGTTGAACGCAACGCGCGTCGCGCCGGTGAAGTTCGTGCCCGTGATCGTCACCGCAGTCCCGCCGCAGCCGCTCGTCGGGCTGAAGCTGGTGATCGTCGGGGTCGGCCCGGATGACGGTGAAGTCGCTGGCGCTGGTCGCCGGTGCCGCTGGGCGTCGGTGACCGCTGATCGTGCCCGGTCGTCGCGCCCGCCGGGCACGGTCGTGTTGATCTGCGTGCTCGAGGCCACGGTGAAGGTCGCGCGCGGTGCCGTTGAAGCGCAACGCGCGGTCGCGCCGCGTGAAGTTCGTGCCCGTGATCGTCACCGCTGTCCCCGACCGGCACCGCTCGCCGGGCTGAAGCTGGTGATCGTCGGGGTGCCCGGACGACGGTGAAGTTGCTGGTGCTGGTGGCGGTGCCGTTGGGGGTGGTGACGGTGATCGGGCCTGTGCTTGCGGCTGCTGGGACGGTGGTGTTGATTTGGGTGGCGGAGGCGACGGTGAAGGTGGCGCTGGTGCCGTTGAAGGCGACGGCGGTCGCGCCGTTGAGGTTGGTGCCGGTGATGGTGACGGCTGTTCCGGCGCCGCCGCTTGTGGGGCTGAAGCTGGTGATCGTCGGGGTGGGCCCGGCGATGGTGAAGTTGCTGGTGCTGGTGGCGGTGCCGTCCGGGCTGGGTGACGGTGATCGGGCCTGCAGCTTGCGGCTGCTGGGACGGTGGCGTTGATTTGGGTGGCGGAGGCGACGGTGAAGGTGGCGCTGGTGCCGCTGAAGGCGACCGCGGTCGCGCCGCTGAGGTTGGTGCCGGTGATCGTGACGGCTGTTCCGCGCTGCCGCTTGTGGGGTTGAAGCTGGTGATCGTCGGGGTGGGCCCGGTGACGGTGAAGTTGCCGCCGCTACCCGCCGCTGGTGCGACGTAGATCAGGAGGCGGCCTTGTGGCCGCTGCCGCTCGCGGCGGTGGTCAGCCCGGGTGTATTTGTGGCTGCCGGTGCCGACCGGCCGCCTGAGTCGGCGGTCGCGACGTCCTCCCAGGCAGCGGACGCGCGCCGCGCTCAGGTTCGAGTCGGCGCGGCCGGTCAGACCCGCTGGTGTGAAGCTCGAGTAGGTCATGTTGCTGTTGGTGTTGTATGGTCGTGCGAAAACTGAAGAACGCGATCGCCCAGGCGTTCGCGAGCGTGTTCGTCACCGTGGGCCCGGCAACGCTTGGTGTTGCTGGTGAGGTCGGAGCGCACCGCCTGAAGCAACGATCGGGCTGGCCCTGGTCCACGCCACGCCAGGCGCCGGTCTGGAAGATCGCCTTCGTGTTGTTCGTCCACCGCACGGTCGGCGCGACCTCGCCGCTGACGGCGATCTTGTAGAAAGCGCGGGCATGCCAGAGCGTGCCGTCGTCGAGAGCGGCGACCAGGGCAGCTCCGTCCAGCCGGTCATCCCCGCTGATCGCCTGCGCGTTGTCACTGAACGAGAGGCCAGGCGACCAGCAAGTCACCCGCCTGATAGCCAGAGGGAAGCGTCATCGCCAACGACGTCGCCCCTGTCGTCGCCCGAGCGACCTCACATCTCGCGAACGAGATCCGCCCGCCAGCGCCGCTCGCGGTCCCGTCCGGCGTCGCGACCGTGATCGGGCGCGCTGCCTGCGCCCGCCGGCACCGTCGTGCTGATCTGGGCTGCCGAGGCAACCGTAAAGGTCGCACTGGCGCCATTGAACGAAACGGCGGTCGCGCCCGTGAAATTCGTGCCCGTGATCGTCACCGCAGTCCCCTGCCGACCCGCTCGCCGAGTGAAACCCGTGATCGTCGGCGGCGGCCCGTTAGCCGCCACATACGCCGCTCGCCGTGAGCCAGGCTCCGATCGCAGGGTCGCCATCAGGATCGAGGAATGCATTCCGCACCGCCGACTTGGCGGACTCCGCCCAGCAACGGCCCGGAATCGGAGGCGTTCAGACTGACGATACGCCTTGCCCAATGGCGCTTGAAACCGCTAAGCCGCACGCTCGAGCGCGTCCTCTCTCCCCGGATCCTGCCGCATCGATGCTCTGTCGCCTAAGTGTCCAGATACTAGCCCCCTTTTCGCTGCCGTTCAACGGGCCGGGATGCTGGAGATGCTGCAAGGATTTTGAAGACGGCGACGTCGGTGCCTCGCGCCGCTGGCTGCTACGGGCTAGGCGTCTTTAGGTGTTGGTAGAGCGACGACGGTGCCGGACGAGCCCCACGTCGGCGCTTCGACCTCAGGCTGATCTTGGGAATGATCGACCATGCGACGCAAAGCCGCCTGTCTTGCCAGTGGAACGGCTCATCGTGGACGAGTGAGCGCGAACCCTTCGAGGCGGGGTCGACGGGGCGCTGGATGACGAGGCTCTGACGGCGGACTTGAGTGTCAGCGTCGGATCGCATTGCGGCCAGCCGCCTAGGAGAAGCAAACCGCCGCGTTCGTAGGCGAGCACCCACGAGCGATGAAGCGGCAACTTCGCGAGGTGCGGGCGTCTTTGACCAAAATCCCAGCGGAACCGTAGCGCCGGAGCCAGTAGAAGAGTGCGCCCGCCGACGATGCGCGAGTTCGGCCGGTGGATCGCGGGCGATGCTCCGCAGTGGTCACTCTTTCCTCGCTGAAACCGCGACGGACGATGAGCTGATGGGTGCGGCCCGATCGCCCCTCGTTCCGAAAACGACGCCCTTGTCTGCGAGGGTCACCGAATCGATCCGGTAGCAACGGCCACGCCGGCAGCGCGACATCTGAGCAGCGACCCACTCGTGCCCTGTTCTCATGTGCCGGAACGACAACTCGTTGAGGAGGACGCCGACTGCTCCGCCCACGCAACCCAGGTCCGCGCGCTGCGATTGAGCTGCCAGAGAACGCTCAGCACGAGCCGCCCGCTGTCGACGCACCGCGACCAGTTCGAGACCCGAGCGACCTCGGGCGGCGAACGCACACGACGCGAGTGGTAGTCGAGGCCAGGCCGAATTGGGCGAGCGCGTTTGACGCGAGCAGTTTGGTCTTCCCGTCGCCAGCACGCGTTCCATCAGCATCGACTGAGCACTCCGGGACGTTCCCTGCTCCCACGTGGATAGAACCACAACGGCCAGCGTCCTACTGGCCTGTCCTTGACCAGCAGAAGCTGGTGTGGTTTCGCTTGTGGAGTGCGCCGCGACAGTCACAGCTGGCCGGGCTTGTGGTCGCGCCCCGAGTCCCGCAGGTCCCCACCCCGATGCGGCAAGAGAGAGAACAATCACCATGCCGCTGAGCGGACGCACCTCGTCATCCGACCGTCGCGAAAGTCTCTGTACTTCGACACGAGCCTCGAATTGTGCTCTCGGCCCTCAGGCCGGAGCTCTGATCTCGACCCACGCAGGCCGGGTGCGCTTCGAACCCGTCAGGCTTTGGTGGTCACGGGCGACGGCGACACCGGAGGGGCCGGCTTGAACAGGCTGCGTACCGAGGGTCCGTAACGAGTCCTTCCTCGAGCTCGATCGTTGGCTCCCAGTCCAGCACCCGCGGCGCAGCGTCCGGCCGTCGCACTTTTGGATCGTCCGACCGGTAGTGCCTCGTGGACGATGTCGCTGCGGAGCCCGTCACCCTGAGGATCCGTCTCGGCGAGTTCGAGGAGGCTGAGCTCCCTGGGTTTCCAATGTTCACCGGAAGGTGCTGATGGCCTGACATCAACAGATGAAGACGCAGAATGAGGTCGTCGACGTAGCAGAAACTGCGCGTTTGCGATCCATCCTGAAGAGGGTCAACGGCTTGCTTCGAGCGCCTGCCTCACGAACGTCGGATCGCCTGGCCGTCGTTCGGCCGCATCCGACGGGCCGTACGTATTGAAGATTCGGACGATGCATGTGTCCGACACCCTGCTGGCGGTGGTGAGCCATCGTCAGCGCTTCTGCATACCGCTTTGCTTCGTCGTAGACGCCGCGCAGACCGATTGGATTCACGTTTCCCCAGTAGGTCTCCGGCTGTGGATGCATCTCTCGGGATCGCCGTAGACCTCGCGTCGAGGCGAGAAGAGAAGCGGGCTCGCTTTGTGCTTGGCCAGCCCAAGGCGTTGGTGAGTGCCGTGCGAGCCAACCTTCAGCGTGTGCAGCGGAAGGCGGAGGTAGTCGATCGCTGGGCTCGGCCATGGGTGATAGACGCAGGCGACCGGCTCGTCGATCGAGGTGGACTCGATCGACGTCGATTCCGGAAGACGAACGCCGAATCGCGAATGTGTCCGATGTTTTCAGCGAGCCCGTGCCGAGGTTGTCCACGCAGATGACGCGGTCACCTTTCAAGCGAGTACTCGCAGAGATGTGAGCCGAGGAAACCCGGCCCTCCGGTGACAACTGAAGTGCTCATGCCGTACTCAGAATGCCTGCGGGATGGATTTCGCGAGCAGCACTGCCGGGTGATCAGGGGGCTGCGAAAGGATAGGTCTCGACGTTTCGTGTCGTGGACTTGACGTCTGCCCCCTTCGTCGCCGCAACCCTACGATGATGGCGTTTTCACTTCGAGCCTCGGCCCGCCTCTTCCGGCCCACTGATCCGGGAGGGAGCCATGGAACTGAATGAGGCCGCACGCCGGATCTTCGGCACACACCTCCGGCTAATCGCACTCTGGGTCATCTTGGGGTTCCTCGTGGCCCTTTGTTGCACGTGGGGAATGAACGCACATACACGGCGACGACCAGGGTTGGTTCTCGACATCGCCGGACGCCAGAGATCGCTGCAGACTCGACCGCGATCGCCGACATGGCCAAGGCCATTGCGTTGAGCCCGTCGACAGGTGCGAGGCGCTCGATTGATGCTCATATAACGACGACGCGATCCGTGTGACCTCGCCCGCCACCACGTCTCCGTGACGGCTCTCGGTAGTTCAGCTGTCTTCGGACACTCTCAGTCAGCGACCCACAACCGACGGGTCGCGGCGGCCGTCTCAACGCCCTTGCCGCTCGCGTCATTCACACGCGAGGAGGTGAGCAGCGGAAAGCTCCAGGACGTTGTGACTGAACTGAATGAGCCGGATCAGCACGCTGAATCGCAGGGATCGGTGGACCTGATCGTCCAGATCGCCTCACTCGGACCTCACCGGTGCGCGTGACGCTGCGCAAAGGCAGCGGGACTTCCTTTCTCAAGCCCGAGGCGTCCTCGAAGCGGAGCGCCTGAGCCTCTTTCGGCCGCTGCCCAGACACCCAACCCCGGATCATCAGTCGGGTCCACCGCCGACGCATGCGGATTCTTCTCGTTTGTTGCAGAATCTGGTTCTTGGCGCACTCCTCGGCCTGGTTCTCCGGGATCGGCTCGGCGGGTCTGATCGAAATCGTTCGGCCGACCTTCGTCGGAGGCGATGTGCTGCGCGGAGCTCGACACTCCGCTTCTCGGGTCGCTCTCAGCGGGTCGGACGAAAGACAGCGCCAGCGGTTGGTGTCTCGTCACCGCCGCGCGGCTTCACCTCGCAGCAGATGGGGTCGGCGTCCATGACATCGTCTTGCTCGGCGCCGACACACACTGCGGAGCTTCGCGGACTGGCCGAACGGCTAGCGGTGCCTGCCGAGGCTCTCCGTGCGGTTCCCGACGACACGGAGCTCGCCCCGGCGGCAACGGCCGACGCGCAGGGCGGTACACGCACCCGAAACGGAGCGACCTTCAGCCGCGCGACGGAGCTTGAGCGCCGGAGATCGTGCCCGGCTGGCATGCATAAGGGCGTTCGACATTCACACTTCTTTGGTCGATGGACAGAATGGGGCAGGTATCGCCCTGATCTCGCCGAGTACTCTCGCGAGTCGAAACTCGACGACGTCCGTCATCTGCTGAACGCGACCCGCTCGCCTCTGCTCGGTTTGATCACGTACGACGGCTCACCCTCCGACCCAGGCGCCCGCCGGAATGGGACAGGGCGAGGTTCGGACGGATATCGGATTGCGAGAATGGCGCGGTGCGGGTGGGAACGTGGGCGAAGGGCGCAGGTGCCCGCCTGAAGGCCGCAGAATCGTGCCCGCGCAGCTGGGGAAGATGCCCCCGTCATCTCCCGCTGGGGGCGCGAATTCTCCTCGCGGTCGCCGCTGCGGGCGCAATCGGCGCACTCGCCGTCGGAGGGACGCGCTTCGAGCTGCGGCGTACGACGCCCAACAAGGGACTACCCGCGCATCCGTGAGAACCGCTGGGAACCAAGAAGGCGCCTCGTTATCGCTATCTTCTTCTCGACACCGCGGCAGCCAAGGTCGCCTCTTACGGCTGGAATTCTGATCGATGTCGACAGCAAGGAGGCTGGCCGACGGGCTGCCGAAGGGAACGCGGGGCCTGATCTGGATCGGCGATTACGACAACGTTCATTGCAGCTGGAGCAGTCGGACACCGCAATCACGAAGAAGATCGGGGGATGGTCGGCGACCCGAAGGTTGCGGGCTACGTCTTCTCTGACGAGCCCGATCCCTTCGCCTGTCGATCGGCCATCGCGCAGCACAAGAGCCGATCGGCCCTGATCCACTCACTCGACCCGGCGAAGTTCGACGTGGTCGTGATCGACACTCAACTCAGGCAAGACGACCCTCGACCAGATCCCGATGTGGGCGGGCGTCGCCGACTACACGGGGCTCAACACCTACCCGTGCTGTTACTGGACTCACCCTGCGACTACGCCTGGATCGGCAAGGTTATCGCGGCTCGCCGACAAGGCGGGCTCCGTACTGGGGTGGCGCACAAGCCACAGATGACGGGAAGGAGTGGCGCTGGCCGACGCCAGTCGAGGACGGCACATGCTCAACCAGTGGGCCGCGTCGAAGCAGTCGGGCTACTTGACCTTCGCCTGGAAATGGGCCGGCAAGACGCTTAGCAGCCGGCCGGGCCTGCTTGCCAGTGTTCAAGAGGTTCAACGAGCCGGCTCGCGCGCGCGGGCGTCGAAGCTCGTCGCGAAGGCGGCGACGGCGAGGAGCGAGATCCACTACACTTCATTAGCCGGACGTCCGTTGCCTTTGACTGGGCGGGGACTGCCCGGAACCATTCGCTACGGCCGAACCTCGCACTATGGAAGGAAGGTCAACGCGCGGCGGCCCAGCCCTCTGCGCCCGTTTCCTCGCGAGGTCCCTTCTGGGAAGCGAAACTTACGGCCCTGACCCCCGGCGCGACCTATCACTACTCGATCGGCGGGCAGCGCGGATCACACCTTTGTCACAGCCCCGATTGGGAGCTTCCGCTTCGACGTCGAGGCCGACGTCGGAGACTCAGGAAACGCCAAGAGGGTCGGCCCGACCCAGGCTGCGATCGCGTCGGACGAAGCCGGCCTTCGTCCTGGTCCCGGGTGATCTGACGTACGGGGAACGACAACGGCCAAGCCGCGGTCGACCGCCACTTCAAAGACGTGATGGTGTGGAGCCAGTCGGCCGCTTACATGCCTGCCTGGGGGAACCACGAGTGGGACAGCTCGGCCGACGACCTGCGCAACTACAAAGGACGCTTCGCGATACCGCATGCTCATGGCTCCCCCGGAGCGCCGAGCAAGGGGTGTTGTGGCGAGGACTGGGGCTGGTTCGACGCCGGCCCCGTTCGTTTCATCTCGTATCCCGAGCCGTACACGGACGCAACCTGGTCCGGCTGGCGGACCGCCGCCGAGCCGATAATGGCGGCGGCTCAGGCCGATCGGAAGATCAAATTCATCGTGACGTTCGGCCACCGTCCGGCCTACTCATCTGGGTACCACGCCGGCGAGGAAACGCTTGCGTCGATCCTCGACACGTTCGGTGACCGCTATTCGAAGTACGTCCTGAACTTCAACGGACACTCCCACGATTACGAGCGGTTCCGCCCCATCCACCACGTCGTGCACATCACTGGGGCCGGCGGCGGCCCGACCTCGAACCGTGGGGCCGCAAGGACGCGACGCACCGCGTTCCGTGCGATGCACCTCGAGCACCCCCGCGTCGCGGTTTCACCCAAAGAGATCCGAATTCAGGCGATCTGCGGCCCGTCGACGCCGGACGACAACACTGTTCGTCGGCCCGGGGACGTCATCGACTCCGTCACGATCCCGGCCCCGTAGGCAGGAATCCGACCGGTGTCGGCCTGAGCGCCGCCTCATTGCTCGGACTTCGGCTGAGATGAAGATGGGTTTGCGAACTCGTTGCACCGATTTGTCCCGGTGGGTCCGAAACAAGCCATCTGGCCTATTGACAGTCATTAATGCCCGGAATACTGTGCTGATAGGGAGAGGGATACAAGGCCCGTCATCAGGTACTCGCGGCGCGGCGAGTTTCGCCGACTGAACGGGGAGAGAGAGTATGTCCGGGGAGATTATGGGGCGGCGCCATTGGCGCGATTCGACGTCACCGCTAAGCGGGTACTTGACGTTGGGGTTTCAGCGACTCTGTTTGTCGTCCTCCTCCCTCTGATCGTCGCAGTCCCGCTGGCGATCAAAGCCGGGAGTCAGTGGGCCCGTCTTCTTTCGCTGCCGGCGTGTCGGCCGGGGCGCCACGGAGTTGCAGATCCTGAAGTTTCGGAAGATGCGCGACGGGGGTCTCGGGGTCGCCGCTCACGACGAGTGACGACGACCGGTTGACGCGTGTCGGGCGGTTTCTCGCGAAGTCGAAGATCGACGAGATCCTCAACTCTGGAACGTCCTGAAGGGCGACATGAGTCTGGTAGGCCCTCGACCCGAGGATTCGCGCTTCGTCACGCTCCAGCGCGAGGCGTACTCGACCATCCTCACCGTCAAGCCCGGGATCACGGGCTGACCCAGCTCGCCTTCGCGAAAGAGAGCGAGATCCTCAAGGGGACAGACAGTGTCGACGATTACGTCGAACGGCTACTCCCCCAGAAGGCGGCGCTCGACGTGTTGTACGCGCAACGGCGCTCGGTGCCGATGGACCTGCGAATCTTGACGTGGACCGCGGTCGCGTGTTCTCGCGAGGCGTGACGTTGCCGTCCACCGCTCGACGACGCAGCTTGGGCTGAGACGTCGGCCGAAAGCGCACACGGCCGTGATGGGGAATGAGGCGAGAGCGACTGAGGGGGTCTTCTCACCCAACGATGAGCTGACCTCCGCGGACGCGCTCGTCGGCGTATGAAGGCTGTCGTCCTCGCCGGCGGGCGCGGAGCGCGACTCGCGCCGTACACCTCGGTCCTACCGAAGCCGCTGATGCCGATAGGCGATCGCTCCATTCTGGAGCTCGTGCTCGGCCAGCTCGCTGCATGCGGGATCACGGACGTCACGCTCTGCGTCGGCTATTTGTCGCACCTGATCGAGGCGGTTCTTCGCAAACCGCACGGACGACTCCGTTCGAATCGCATACACGCGCGCGAGCCGGAGGCGCTCGGCACGGCCGCCCCTGCTTCGTCTCGTCGAGGGCCTCGACAGTACGCGTTCATCGCGATGAACGGCGACGTGCTCACGAACCTCGACTTTAACGCTCTTCTCCGCCACCACCGGCGCAATCGCTAACCTCGTCACCATCGCGACTCACGACCGTCAAATCCAGATCGACTACGGCGTCCTTCATCTCGGAGTGAATGGGCGACGGAACCAAGTGCGGGAATATGTCGAGAAGCCGGAGATGACGCCGACTGTGAGCATGGGGATCTATGTGATCGAGCCCGAAGCTCTGATGCACATCCCGCCGACGGGTTACTTCGACTTTCCTGATCTCATCCACGCACTTCTCAAGGCGGGGAAGTCCGTGGGGCCTACCGCTACGACGGGCTGTGGTTCGATATCGGCCGGCGCGAAGACTGGCGAGCGGGCGGCTTCCGTATGGGCAGAGGCAGAAGCAGCGGCAGAGGCAGAAGCAGAAGCAGAAGCAGCTGAGGTGGCCGAATCTTCGTCGGCACAAGCCGACGTCGCAGTCGAGTGGACTAGCTACGCATGACGGCGACGACGGGTGCAGATCGCGCTGCTGCTACCGGTGCGCGGCGACAGCAAGGAGGGCGGCGAGCGACCGTGGGTCGTTCCGCTGTCAGACGTGCTGGTCAGTGCGGAGATCGAGGACGCCGCGCTCGAAGTCGTACGGTCGGGCTGGTGGAGCATGGGGGCAAAAGTTGCAGACTTCGAGCGCGAGTTCCGCGAGCTTCTGCGGTGCGAAGTACGCGTACGCGGTCGCGAACGGGACTGCCGCTCTCCATCTCGCACTCCTGGCGGCCGGATGTGGCCCTGGCGACGAAGTGGTAGTCCCGTCACTCAACTTCGTCGCGGCCGCGAACACCATTGCCACGCCGGCGCGACTCCGATCTTTGCGACATCGCAGGTGTCGACGACCTGACGGCTGATCCGAGAGACATCGAGGCGGCGATTGGCCCTGAGACTCGTGCCATCGTCGTGATGCATTACGGCGGCCATCCCTGCCGCTGATGGATCAGGTCATGGATATTGCGTCGCGGCATGGCGTTAGCGTGATCGAGGATGCCGCGCACGCGCCGGGAGCAACGTGGCGCGGTCGGAAGTGCGGGACGATCGGCCGTGTCGGCTGCTTCAGCTTCTTTTCGAACAAGAACCTCCCGATCGGCGAGGGGGGAATGGTCGTCACTGAGCGACGAGGCGGTGGCCGTAAAGAGTGCGTCTCCTGCGCTCCCACGGGATGACCACGATGACCTGGGATCGACATCGCGGTCATGCCCACTCTACGACGTGGTGGCGCAGGGCTTCAACTACCGGATGGACGAGATGCGCGCCGCACTTGGCCTGGTTCAGCTCCGACACCTCGAAGAACAAAACGCGCAACGGGCTCGGATCGTCGCCTCTTATCGCGAGGCTTTTGACGGCGTGAACGGATTGGCCATGCCTTCCCAGGCAACGCGGACGTGATGTCCGCGCACCATCTCGCAGTCCTCATCCTGCCGGAACGCTGCTCGCGCGACGACTTTCGCACGTCCCTTGCGCAGCAAAGGGTTCAAACGAGCGTTCACTACCCGCCAATCCACACGTTCTCGGCCTACGACCGAATCGGTTCGCGACGTGCTCTGCCGGTCACCGACGCGCTCGCACCTCGACTCGTCACGCTCCCCTACCCGCACATGACGTCGACGGATCGTCTCGGTCGTCACGCGCGCGGTGCTTGCTGCGACGTGACGGCGACGATCATCATCCGCCCTGCCCCCCACGCGGCGGGTCGCGCCGGCACGGCAGCTCCGCATCGCGCACGTGACCGCGACCTTCTGGGCGGGATCGGGCGGGATCGATTCTTCGAGAAGCGCTGGCGCTCAACGACGAGAGGTGTACTTCGAACACCATCCTCGCTCCCGGCTACGGAGCCCTCTTCGATCAAAGCCGAGGAGGCGGGACCCAGCGTTATCCGGCTGAAGCGGATGGGAGCGGGCCGCCGCGTCTATCCGTGGGCGGACGTCGAGGCAGTTCAGTGAGCTCACTGCGCACCCGCGCGCCGGAGACTTCGACCTGGTCTACACATTACGCAGGAGAGCCGGTCTGGTCGGCAGGCTGGCAGCGCGGCAGGTCGGCGTGCCTGCAGTCGTGCACACGCTCCACGGCTTCCCTTTCAACGAATTCCAGTCGCCGCTGACTCGCAGCGTGCTGAGGTCGGTTGAGCGGAGGCTCGCCCGGATCACCGACTACTTCCTCACCGACGGCACGATGGTGGCTTCCGAGGCAATCAGGCTGAAGATCGCTCCCCGACCGAATCCGGGCTCATCATCAGCCCCATCGATGCAGTTACGCCCGTCACCGAGACGACGCGCCGCCATGCCCGACGCCTGCTCTGACTTCCCTGACGGGGCCAAGGTCATCGGAACAACAGCTCGGCTGGCGAGGCAGAAGGCGCCGCTCGACATGGTGGCAGCAATCGCCGCTCTAAAGCGTCCGGATGTGTACATGGTCTGGCTCGGCGACGGTGAGCTGAGAAGCCAAGACCGAGAAGCTGGTCCGGAAAGAGGGACTGGGCGAACGATTCTTGCTCCCCGGCGCGCGAGACGACGTTTTGCGCCTTCTCCCCGCGTTCGACGTGTTCGTGATGCCGAGCTTGTGGGAGGGTCTTTCGTGTTCCGTCGTCGAGGCGATGACCTGCGGGATTCCCGTTGTCGCAACCGCAGTGAACTCCGTTCCGGAAGTCGTCATCCCCGGACAGACGGGGTTGCTGGGCAAGACCGGGAGATGCCGCCTCGCTGAGCCGAGCCCCGGCCTACGTGCTCGATAATCCGGCCGACGCCGCCCGCATGGCCGAGGCTGCGCGAAGCCGGATCGGGGAGCAGTTCCGGTCGGACCTACTCGGCCAGGAGCTCATGGAGACCTACGAGACGGCCCTCCGTCTTGCGCGCAAGCGGAGTCGCTGATGCACGCCTACCTCGATACAGCGGGCGAGCGCCTGGCGATCGAATGCTCGCTTCCCTGGGTGACGGAACTGATCGCCGAAGCGCGCGAGTGGAGAGCTCAGGGAGTCCGGAGGCGGTGGGCGCGGCGCTCACCATGCGGGTCGAGGCGGATCGACAGCCCTTCGACACGCGCGGGTGGGACCTGCTCGCGCGCGGAGCCTGCGCTACGGGCGGGCGAGCTCGTCGTCGAGAACGCCTGCACCGCGGGCTTCGACCTGCACCTACGTTGCACGCCAGACCGAGCAGTGTTCACGTATCGCTGGCGTCCGCCCGCACGAGACCGCAGCAGCAGCTCGGATCTTGCGGTCGCGATTCCATCTTCTTGCAAGAGGGATCCTCACTCAATATCCCGCCCTCTGGTGGGCCGGGACGCGGGGCCGAGCTCCGCTGCACGCGTCGGCGTGCGTGGTCGGAGCCGCGACGCCGCTCATAACTGCTCCGAGTGGCGTCGGTCGTTCCACCCTCGTTCTTGGCGAAGTTGCGGGGCGGGCGGGCGCGCGACCGGCGACAACCTTGGCGTCGGAGATGGATCAACTCTCTGGGGCTACTCGAGCCGCTCAGGGTCGAGGGCGGGGACGGACGCCGGATGCCGCATGGGCGCCACGAGATCGCGATCCAGAACCGCGTCGAGGCGGCTCGTGCCTGACAGCGTCATCGTCCTCGAGCGAGGTGACACTCCGACCACCCCTCCGTCTCCGCTTGCAGTCCTGAAGCCGCAACGCGCTCGTTGGCTACGGGCACGTACATGGCCGGCGAGCTACGGCGGTACTGGCCTCGCGGCGATGCTTGCGCAGGCCACCGGGCTTGGCCCGGCTCATCCGCCCGTGCTGGAAGTCGCGGCCGCCTTCGCCGGCAAGCTGCCCCGCTTCTCGCTCGCACTTGGCCGCGGGATCGGACTCCCGCCTGTCCGAGCTTCTGCCGGCCGTCGAGGTCGCTGCGTGAGCGTGACGACTTGAGCCTCGTACCGCGCGGGAGCGCGCGGTGCCGGAGATCCGGATCTCTCGACAGCCCCGACGCGCCGGCGGATCCCCAGCAATACGTAACTGAACGAAGAAGCAAC